>Ga0307509_10008235_pt1 | contig 13334 bp, 10 predicted proteins | sample 10_EM_MG_FD_202245 | JGI IMG/M metagenome (GOLD analysis project Ga0307509, IMG submission 202245) | Populus trichocarpa ectomycorrhiza microbial communities from riparian zone in the Pacific Northwest, United States - 10_EM | ecosystem: Host-associated > Plants > Roots > Unclassified | place...
CGGCCCGGATTCCACGGCTGGCTCGTCCGCGGTCGACTCGCGCGCCAGCCGCTCCAGCTCCTTCGGGTCGAAGGCGCGGGTGTCACGGTCATTACGGTTCCCACCCATGTAGATAGCCTATACGCATTGTAGGCCCATCCGGATCGAAAAAAACTCGTGGGGATCGTTACGCCAGGCGGGCCAGGATCGCGTCGGGATAACCCGCACGACGCAAGATCTCGACGGCATTGGTCGCCGGCGCGATGCCGGTGTGGAGATGTCGGTCGAAGGCACCATTCTCATGTTCGGCGAAGTACGCCCGCGCGAACCGAGCGTCGAGCCGGTTCGCGACGTCGAGATCGTGGGTCGCCGCGAGCACGAGGCCCGCACCGACCAGGTATTCGAGCACCGCGACCACGATCGGGACGCGGATCGTCGGGTTCGTGCCGTTGAACGGCTCGTCCACGACGAACAGCATCGCCGACCGATCTTCCACCGCCGCCACCAGCTCTCCGATCGCCGCCACCTCGACCGCGTAGGTCGACATCCCGCGCGCCGGATCGTCGGCGATCCGCATCACGGTCCGCACGCACAGCGGGGTCGCGCGCCAGCCGCCGAACGTCGTGTGGATCGCCTGCGCGAGGATCGCGTTGACCGCGACCGTGCGGAGGAACGTCGATTTGCCCGACATGTTGCTGCCCGTGACGAGGAGGCCGCCGGCGAGCTCGAGGTCGTTGCCGATCGCGTTCGCGACCGCGGGATGAACGAGGTCCTCCGCGATCAGCCGGGTCTCGCCCGGCACCAGCTCCGGCACGCGCAGCTCGCCGCGCTCCGCCCGCAGCGTCGCGACCGCCGCGAGCGCGTCGACCTCGCCGAACCAGATCACGACGCGGCGCAATCGCTCGCGCTCGACCTCGACCAGCTTCATCGCGCTCCGCGTGATCGCGAGCCGCACGAGGAGGCCCGCGCGCACGAGATCCATCACGTCGAACGGATCGCGCAGCGCGAGCACGCGCATCCGGCGATGCAGCACCTCGCGGACCGCGAGATCGGGCGCGATCTCCGCGGCGAGCTCGGCGGGGACGACCCGGGCGACCGCGGCCGCGCGATCGAGCAGCGCGTCGAGGATCTCGAGCGCCCGCGCTTGCTGCGCGAGCCGTAGCTTCGACCAGTCGTCGACGACGAGGTTGACGCCGAACATCACGATCGCGCCGAGGAACGCGGGCGGCCACACGAACGCGAGCACGAGGAATCCGAACGTCGCGATCGCGAGCGCCGGCAACAGGCCATCGCGCAGCGGCTTCGCGGCCGGCTCCCACAAGAGGCGCGGCACGAGTGGCGCGTCGGGCGCGTGCGAGGTCCCGACGCTCTTGGCGGTACGCGCGCGCACCTCGGGATCGGCGAACGAGCAGATCCCGCGCTCGCGCGCCGCGAGCCGATCGAGATCGTACGCAGGCGCGGCGAGCCAGCGCCACAACACCTGAGCGCCGGTGGTTGTTCGCGTGCGATCGATCGCGGTGAACACCTGCGCCAAATCGAGATCGGTGATCGATCGCTCGTCGAGCCGCGTGCATCCGGGTGGCGCCGCTTGCTCGAGATCGGAGATCTCTCGCATCTGGACAGAGCGTAAGCACGACGCTCGCGTCTACAAGAGGCATCGCGGTAGACAACGGATGTCTCCCGCCGTGAGCAATCGCGGCGTGTAAGTCCGCGATTGCCTGACCAAAACGCGTGGCACGCCGGCTGCTTTATGCCCCGACATGACCAAGCAGCAGCCCAACACCATCAAGACGATCGAAACCACCGACCTCGAGAAGGCCACCGGCGGCTGGGGCGGTCCCCCGCCTCCTCCCGGCTACTGGGCCGCGCGTCGCGAGGCGTACTACAACGGCTACGGCGGCGGCTACGGCGGCCCCGGCTACGGCGGCCCGGGCTGGGGCGGCCCCGGTTGGGGCGGCTACTCGCACGGGTATCGCTACTGGTACTAACTAGTCGAGCCCGCCGCCGAGCACGCGATAGAGCGTGACCCGGTTGCCGAGCGCCGACAGCTTCGTCGCGACCAGCGAGTTCTTCGCCGCGTAGAGTGCGCGCTCCGAGACGAGCGTCTGCAAGAACGTGTCGACGCCCGCCTTGTAGCGCGCCTGCGACAGCTCGAGTGCCTTCGACGCGGCCTCGACCAGCGCGACCTGCGCGGCGAGCGCCTCGTCGATCGTGCCGCGCGTCGCGAGCGCATCGGCGACCTCGCGGAACGCGGTCTGGATCGCGAGCTCGTACGCCGCGACGAACGCCTCCTTCTGGACCTCGGTGTACGCGAGGTTCGCCCGGTTCGCGCCGCCGCGGAACAGCGGTAGCGCGAGGCCCGGTGCGATCGTGAACACCGCGGCCGGACCGGTGAACAGCGCGGCGAGCGCGACGCTCGCGAGGCCACCGCTCGCGGTCAGCGTGAGCGACGGGAAGAACTGCGCGCGCGCCGCGCCGATGTTCGCGTTCGCGGCCATCAGGTCGTGCTCGGCGGCGAGCACGTCGGGGCGCTCGAGCAGCACCGTCGACGCGAGCCCGACCGGGACCTCCGCGAACCAGTCGAGCTGGGCCGGCAGCTCGGCCGGCAACAGCGAGTCGTCGAGCGGTCCACCGGCGAGGAGCTCGAGCGCGTTCTTGTCCTGCGCGATCGCGGCGGTCAGGAGCGCGACGTCGCCGCGCGCCTGCTGGAACACGGTCGCAGCCTGCCAGTAGTCGCCGCGGTTCGACGTGCCACCGCCGACGAGCTGCTCGGTCAGGTCCATCGCCTTCTGCGACGTCGCCATCGTCTCCTTCGCGATCACGAGCCGGCTGCGATCCGCGCCGAGCGCGACGTACGCGGTCGCGGTCTCGGCGACCAGGCTGATCCGCGCGGCCTTCGCCGCCTCGATCGCCGCGAAATAGCTCTGCAGCTTCGCATCCGACAGGCTCTTCAGCCGCCCGAACAGATCGATCTCCCAGCTGGCGAGCCCGACGGTCGCGGAGTACTGGGTGAACCGAGCGGTCGCGTTGTCGCCGGTGCCGACCAGCGCGCGCGTCGCGGTCACGCCGACCCCGGCGTCGATCGCCGGCAGGGTCTGCGCGCGCTGGATCCGGTAGAGCTGGCGCGCGGCCTCGATATCGAGCACCGAGCGGCGTAGCGTTCGGTTCTGCGCGACGACGCGGGTCAGGATCTCGCGGAGCTTCGGCTCGCGCACGAACGTGGCGAGGTGCTGCGGTGCGCTCGCGCTCCCCTGCCCGCCCGGCAGATTCCCGACCGGCGAGGCCGGCCGCTCGTAGCTCGGCGCGAGCGAGTAACAACCCGCGAGCAGCATCGTGGCGAGGATCGCGCGCTTCACAGCGTCCTCTTTCCGCGCACGATCTTGCGCACGATCACGAAGAACACCGGCACGAGGAAGATCGCGAGGAGCGTGCCCGTCACGGTCCCGCCGACGATGCCGGAGCCGATCGCCACGCGGCTGTTCGCACCCGCGCCCGTCGAGATCGCGAGCGGCGTCACGCCGGCGACGAACGCGAGCGACGTCATGATGATCGGTCGCAGGCGCAGCCGCGCGCCGGTGACGGCCGCATCGATCGCGGTCGCGCCGCGGTGATACGCCTCCTCGGCGAACTCGACGATGAGGATCGCGTTCTTCGACGCGAGGCCGATCGTCGTCAGCAGCGCGACCCGGAAGTACACGTCGTTCTCGAGGCCGCGGAACTTCGCGGCGAGCACGGCACCGATCACACCGAGCGGAAGCACGAGCAGGACCGAGAACGGGATCGACCAGCTCTCGTAGAGCGCTGCGAGGCAGAGGAAGATCACGAGGATCGAGATCGCGTAGAGCGTGGTGGTCTGACTTCCGGCGACGCGCTCCTGATACGACAGGCCGCTCCACTCGTGGGTCGTCCCCTGGATCTGGGCGCCGAGCTTCTCCATCTCGTCCATCGCGGTGCCCGAGCTCACGCCCGGTTTCGCCATGCCCTGGATGTCGTAGGCGGCGAGGCCGTTGTAGCGCTGCAGCGCCTCGGCGCCGTAGAACCAGTGGGTCGATGCGAACGCGGAGAACGGGGTCATCCCGCCGGTGTTGCCGCGCACGTACCACGAGGCGAGATCCTCGGGCTTGGAACGTGCGTCGCCGAGGCCCTGGACGAACACGCGCTTGACGCGACCGCGGTCGATGAAGTCGCCGAGATAGGCGCCACCCCACGCGACCGACAGCGTGTTCGTGATGTCGGCCGGCGAGAGCCCGAGCGCGACCGCCTTGGCCTGATCGATGTCGACCTTGAGCTGGGGCGTCTCCGGTAGATCGCCTCGGCGCACGGCCATCAGCACCGGATCTTGATTCGCCATCCCGAGCAGCTGATCGCGCGCCTTCGCGAGTTGCTCGCGATCGGTGCCGGCCGTCGCCTGGAGCTCGAAGTTGAAGCCCTCGGACTCGCCGAGGCCCTGGATCGCCGGCGGCGTGAGCGCGAAGATGAACGCGTCGCGCACCGTCGACAGCATGCCGGTCGCGCGATTCGTGATCGCCTGCGCCGCGTTGTCCTTGCCCGGCCGCTCGCTCCAGTCCTTGAACTCGATGAACGCCATGCCCGCGTTCTGACCCGAGCCGATGAACGAGAACCCGGCGACCGTGAACAGCGCCTCGACGTTCTTTCCTTCGACCCCGAGAAAGTGCTTCTCGACGGTCTTCGCGACAGCCAGGGTGCGCGGCAGCGTCGCGCCCGACGGCAGGGTCCAGATCACCATGCCCTGGCCCTGATCCTCGTTCGGCAAGAAGCCGGTCGGCAGCTTGCCGAGGAACACGTAGAGCAGCACGCAGATGCCGGCGTATGGCACGAGCCACTTGATCGGGCCACGCAGCATCCACGCGATCACGCCGCGGTAGCCGTGGGTCATGCGTTCGAAGCCGCGGTTGAACACCCCGAACAGCCCCTTGTGATGATCCTTGTTCTTGCGCAGCAGCGACGCGCACATCGCCGGCGTGACGGTCAGGGCCACGAACACCGATAGCAGCATCGACGCCGCGATCGTGATCGAGAACTGGCGGTAGATCACGCCGGTCGAGCCCGTGAAGAACGCCATCGGCAGGAACACGGCCGACAGCACGGTCGCGACGCCGATCAGCGCGCCCGTGATCTCCTTCATCGACCGGATCGTGGCGTCGAGCGGCGAGAGATCTTCTTCGCGCATCAGCCGCTCGACGTTCTCGACGACGACGATCGCGTCGTCGACGAGCAGACCGATCGACAGCACGAGCCCGAACATCGTCAAGGTATTGATCGAGTAGCCGAGCACCTTCAGGACGCAGAACGTGCCGAGCAACACGACGGGCACCGCGATCACCGGGATCAGCGTCGCGCGCCAGCTCTGCAAGAAGATGAACATCACGACGACGACCAGCAGGATCGCCTCGAGCAGGGTCTTCACGACCTCCTCGATCGAGAGCCGGATGAACTTCGTCGAGTCGAACGGATAGCTGACCTTCCAGCCCGCCGGCATCGAGCGCTGGAGCTCGTTGACCACGTCCTTGACGTGATTCGCGACCGACAACGCGTTCGCGTTCGGTGCGAGCATCACGGCGAGGCCGGACGCCGGGTGGCCGTTGAGCCGGACCTCGAAGTCGTACGCCTCGGTGCCGAGCTCGACGTTCGCGACGTCCGCGAGATGGACGATCGCTCCGCTCGGATCGGTCTTGACGATGATCTTCTTGAACTCGTCGGCCGAGTGGAGCTTGCTCTGCGCGGTCACGGTCGCGTTCAGCTGCTGGTTCTTCGGGGCGGGGAGCGCGCCGAGCTTGCCGGCCGAGACCTGGATGTTCTGCGCGCTGATCGCGGCCTCGACATCCGACGGCATCAGGCCGTACGAGAACAGCTTCTGCGGATCGAGCCAGACCCGCATCGCGTACGAGCCGCCGAAGATCTGGATCGCGCCGACGCCGTTGACGCGCGCGATCGGATCCTGGAGCGTCGACACGAGGTAGTCGGCGATGTCGAACCCGCTCGCCTTGTCGGTCTCGTCGTAGATGCCGACGATCGTCAAGAAGTTGGTCTGCGACTTGGTGACGACGATGCCCTGCTGCTGCACCGCGGTCGGCAGGCGCGGGATCGCCTGCTGGACCTTGTTCTGGACCTGGACCTGCGCGACGTCGGGGTTCGTGCCCTGCGTGAACGTCACGTTGATGTTCGCACCGCCGCTCGAGGTCGAGCTGCTCGAGAAGTAGAGGAGGCCGTCGATGCCGGTGAGCTGCTGCTCGAGCACCTGGGTCACGCTGTTCTCGACCGTGTCGGCCGACGCACCGAAGTACGACGCCGAGATGTTGACGCTCGGCGGCGCGACGTCGGGGTACTGCGCGACGGGCAGCACGTTGATCGACGCGATGCCGGCGAGCATGATCACGATCGAGATGACCCACGCGAAGACGGGTCGATTCGCGAAGAACCTGGCGAGCATGGCTACTTCCCCTGGGCGGGAGGTGCGGGCGGCGCCGCGGAGCCGGCGGCCGTCTCGGTCTTCTCGGTCGCGTGGACGGGCATCCCCGGACCGATCTTGTTGTTGCCTTCGACGATCAGCTTGTCGCCGGCCTTGAGCCCGGTCTCGACGAGCCACTTGTCACCGACCGCGCGGTCCGCGACAAGCGTGCGCGGCTCGACCTTGCCGTCGGCGCCGACGACCATCGCGGTCGCGTTGCCCTTCGCGTCGCGCGTGACGCCCTGCTGCGGCGCGAGGATCGCATCCACCGCGACCGCCTCCTCCAGCTGCGCGCGCACGTACATCCCGGGCAGCAGCGTCTCGTCCGGGTTGGGGAACTGAGCGCGCAGCGTGACGGTACCGGTCGCTTCGTCGACGGCGACCTCGGCGAACTCGAGCTTGCCGGGCTGCGCGTAGGTCGAGCCGTCGCCGAGGATCAGCTTCACCGCCGTGGTGCCGGCCGAGAGCTTGCCCGCACCGAGCGCCGCGCGGAGACGCAAGCGCGCCTCGCTCGACTCCGTGAGATCGACGTAGATCGGATCGAGCGAGCGGATCGTCGAGAGCGCGGCCGGCTGATTCGCGGTGACGAGCGCACCCGCGGTGACCGACGACTTGCCGATCCGGCCGTTGATCGGCGCCTTGATCGCCGTGTAGTCGAGGTTGATCCGCGCGACCTCGAGCGCCGCCTGCTTCGCCGCCACGCTCGCGGTCGCCGCCTGATGGTTGAGCCGCGCGTCGTCCGCCTCTTGCTTCGACACGCCCTCGATCTTGACGAGGCTCGCGAACCGGTCGTCGCGGATCTTCGCCGACTCGAGCTGCGCCCGCGCGTTCGCGAGGTCGGCCTCCGCACCGGCGAGCGCCGCGCGATACTGGGCCGGATCGATCTGGTAGAGCACCTGGCCCTGCTTGACCCGCGCGCCCTCCTCGAACAGGCGCGCCTTGACGATGCCGCTGATCTGCGGCCGGACCTCCGACGACAGCGCCGCGGTCGTGCGACCCGGCAGCTCGGTCTGGAGCGTGATCCGCTCGGTCTTCAACGTGACGACCGTGACCTCGCCGGGCGGCATCTGCCCGCCACCGGGTCCACCGCCCCCGGGCGGCCCATCCGCGGACTTGTTGCAAGCCGCGGCAACCAAGAAGGAGAGCATCAACGCGCGCATGTGAACCCCGGCCTTAGCTACCACTGTGCCAGCACGAGCGCGAGTGCCTCTGGACCCGGTACGGGGGTCGTCGCAGGCGTCGCAGTCGGTCGCAGCGCCCGATGCGCTCAGCCTCGGCGGGAGCGTGGAGATCGACCGCGACGTGATTCGCGCCCACGGCGGCGAGACTGTACAGCGGGTGTCGGAATCCTGGACAAGGCAGTGATGCTCCAGCGCTCGGTCCAACCGCTATGCTGCGCGCATGGAGCTCCTGCTCGACGGCGATCAGCTCGCGGCCGAGAACATGCGGCGCGACGAAGCGCTCCACGCGGCGGTGCGTCCGATCGTGCGGCTCTACGGCTGGAAGCCAGAAGCCGTCAGCCTCGGCCACAGCCAGACCGAGCTCGACATCGATCTAGATGCGGTCCGCGCGTACGGCCTCGACGTCGTCCAGCGTGGCACCGGCGGCGGCGGGATCCTGCACAACGCGCGTGAAATCACGTACGCGGTCGTGCTCCCGATCGATCATCCGGGCCTGACGACGAACATCACGCACAGCTTCGGCCTGATGTCGCGCGGCGTGGTCCACGCGCTGCGCGCGCTCGGGCTGCCCGCCGAGCTCGAGAGCATGCCGGATCGCACGCGCGAGGCGCTGTGTTACGTCCGGGTCCAGGGCACGAACGTGATGGTGCGCGGTCGCAAGATCTCCGGAGGCGCGCAGCGCCGGACCAAGTGGGCGGTGCTCCAGCACGGCACCGTGATCGTCGATCGCGACGAGGCCCGCCTCGCGCGCGTGTTTCGCGCGGACCCTGCCGCGATCGACGCGAAGGTGACGAGCCTGACGATCGAGGGCATCGCGCCGACCCGCGAGGAGCTGCTCGCCGCACTCGTCGCCGGGTTCACCGACGTCTTCGGCCCGCTCGAGCGGACCACCTGGGACGCGGTTCAGTCGACCTTGCCGAACAAGCCGTAGGCCCACGCGATCGCCGCGGCGAACGATGGGATCACGACGAGCGCGCCGAGCGTCGCGAACACGGTGTCGTTCGCGCGATCGCCGTTGAGGCCGACGCCGAGCACGTGAAAGAACGACTTCACCGTGGTGACGAGCCAGTTCGCGTACGCGGGCACCGCGGTGAGCCAGACCAGGCGGCGGCGGCCGACCTCACCGTAACGCGTCATCGGCAGGGTCAGCGCGAGGGCGACGAGCCAGAGGCAGCCGAGCGTCGCGACCAGATGCGCCGCGACCAGCTCTCGACCGTCCGCGTCGAGCTTTCCCGTCATCGCGAACGCCGCGATCACGCCGGTCAGGTAGGCGACGACGAGTAACACCGCCCCGGCAGCCGCGGTTCTGCGCTGCAGTGGATTCCCCGACACACCTCCATCGTCGCACACCGCGATCTCGTGAGCGGCGTCGCAAAACACTTCGATAAGTCCTGCGATCGCGACAGCGCGCTAATCCCCACGAAATCGCTCCAGTTTCGCGGTAGAATTCCTGCGAGGCGAGTGGAGTTTCGGTGAGCCACACTCCCAATCCAGACGACGATATGGTGATCGAGGTAGTGGCTGCACCACCACCTCAGCGGCGACCACGTACGCCGAATCCCGCGGTCGATAACGTGATCCATTCCGGTGAGATCGAGATCCCACGATCGCTCATCGTGAGGAGCACCTCCAGCCCACACATCCCGATTCAGGCGCAGGAGGCGCAACCACCGCACGAGGATCCGACCGAGCCGGTCTTCACGCGGCCGACGATGCCGCAACCTGCGGCACCCCGCCGGTTCGGTCGCCTCGCGTTCCTCGTCGCCGCGCTCGCCCCTGCGATCGCGGCGATCGTGCTTCGCTCGGCCCAACCGCCGGCGCCGACGGTCGTGCGGCCGGTCGAGGCCGAGTCGCTCGCGCAGCTGATCGGCAGCACGTTCGACGACCAGGCCCACGCCGCGCAACTCCGCGCCGAGGCGATCGCGTCGTCGTCGATGCTGCGCGCCGGGATCCAGACCGACGCCGCGACGCTCGCCGACATGGCGCGCGATCAGGACGTCGTGTTCTCGCTCGGCCGAGGGGAGCGAATTGAAGTCTACCAGGCCAGCGGCGCCGGTCCGGTCTCGCTGCTCGCGCTCCCCGCGGGAGCCTCGATCGCACCGATCGCGGCGAACACCGCGCGGCTCGAGCTCGCGCAGGGCGCGGTCAACGTCGTCGTCAGTGCGCCCGTGACCAAGCAAGGGGGCGGCGTCGCCGGTGTGATCGCACTCGCCGCGCCGATCGATCTCGGCCGCGCGAAGAACCAGGTGTTCACCCAGATCTCCGGCGTCGCGCTCGCCGGGTTCGGCCAGCCGATCGCGCTCGGCGGCCGCGCGTCCGCGGCGGGCGGCACGCCGATCACGGTGCCCGTCCAGACCACGCTCGCGAAGGGCCCCGCCCTCTCCATCACCGCGACGCTCGCCGCCGCGCCGGTTCTCGCCAACGACAATGTCATGCTGTATGCGCGGTACGCGTGCGCGGCGCTCGCGACCCTGTTCCTGCTGATGTACGTGATCAGCGTGATCACGAGGCGATGACACTCAAGGTCGGAGACGCCGTCGAAGGGCGGTACAAGATCCTCCGCGAGCTCGACCGGGGTGGGATGGGGAGTGTGTTCCTCGCCGAACACCAGCTGATCAAGCGCCGGGTCGCGTTGAAACTGCTCCGCGCCGACCTCGCCGAGGACGCCGACGTGCTCGACCGCTTCATGAACGAGGCGCGCGCTGCAGGCACGCTCGGTCATCCGAACATCGTCGAGTCGACGGACATGGGCTTCACCCGCGAGGGCGTGCCGTACATCGTGTTCGAGTTCCTCGAGGGTGCGTTGCTCACCGACGAGATCTATCGAGTGCGCGGCATGCCGGTGCGCCGCGCGCTGCGGATCGGGCGACAGATCGCGTCGGCACTCCAGGCCGCGCACAACGCCGGCATCGTCCATCGCGATCTCAAGAGCGATAACGTGTTCCTCACCGACCGCGACGGTGCCGGCGATCACGTGAAGGTGCTCGACTTCGGCATCTCGCGCTTCATCGAGAACGAGGACAGCCCCGAGAAGCGCGCACAGGTGATCGGCACGCCGCAATTCATGGCGCCCGAGCAGATCACCCACCCGGAGAGCGTCGATCGCCGCGCCGATGTCTACGCGCTCGGGGTGATCCTCTACGAGATGCTCGCCGCGCGGCGGCCGTTCGAGAACGACACCGATCCGGACGCGTTGTTCCAGGAGATCGTGGCGGCGAAGCCGCCGCCGTTCGACGTCGAGGGCCTGCCACCCGGGCTCGAGACGATGATCTTCGAGCGGTTCCTCGCGAAGAACCCCGACGACCGGTTCTCGACGATGGCCGACGTCGAGGCCGCGCTCACCGCGTTCGCGGGGATCGTCCGGCCGGCGGGGCGCGACAGCCAGCCGCTACCGGCCGCGATCCCGATCGATGGCTCCGGCACCACGGTCGCGTCCGCCCACGTCGTCGCGCTGCCGGATGCGCCGCCTCGCCGGGCGAGCGTCGCGTGGCTCGTCGCGGCGATCGTGGCCGCGGTCGCCGGCGGTGCCTTGCTCGTCGCCGCGCCGAAGCCCGTGACCGGGGCGCAGGATCCGAATGTCCTGCTCGTGAAGGGCGACGCCGAGAAGCTCGCCGCCGCGATCGAAGCGGCGACCCACGCCGCGCGGCTCCGCGCCGACGGCCTGGCCCAGGCACCGATGTTGCGCGCCGGCGTCGAGACCGATGCCGCGACGGTCGCCGATATGATGAGCCACGAGTTCTCGCTCAAGCTCGATCCGGGCGAGCACTTCGAGCTGCTCCAGCATCACGACGGCAAGCTCGCCCTCCTGCTCGCACTGCCCGACAAGACCGAGCTGTCGGTCCGGGCGGATCACCAGCCGCGCCTCCAGGTCGCGAACGGCAAGGTCCGGGTGATCGTCTCGACCCCGGTGACGTCCCAGCGCGGCGACGATGCCGGTGCGGTCGCGCTGGCCACCCCGATCGATCTCGGCCCCGTCGCGACCCAGCTCGGCGGCCACGTCACGACGGCCGAGCTGCGCGGCCTCGACGGTCCGGTCACGCTCGTCGCCGGTACGCCCGCCGGCCCCGTCACCGAGCTCCCGCTGAACCTGCCGAAGGAGCTCGGGGTCACCGCGATCCTGGCCGCCACCCTGCCCCCGATGGTCGCCGCCGAGCCCGTTCAGACCTTCGCCTGGGTCCGGCTGGGATGCTGGGGATTGGCCGGAATCCTGGCGGTTCTGTACTTCGTGAACTTGCTACGAGCCCGCAGAGCTAGTTAGCTCGGGGTCATGAAATCTCGTGGATTGCTGGTGTGCGCGCTGCTCGCAGCGTGCGGTGGTTCCTCCAAAAAGCCGGCCGAGCCGACCGGCAACGTACCGCCCCCGAGCGGTGGTGGTACGGAGGTCGCGCAGGGCGACAAGCCGGCGCCGCCGCCCGCGCCCACCCAGAAGTCGCTCTACGACCGCCTCGGCGGCGCGCCCGCGATCACCGCCGTCGTCGCCGACTTTGTCGGCAACACCACGACCGACCCCCGGATCATGGACCGGTTCTTCAACGTCGACGCCGAGAACCTCAAGGCCAAGCTGGTCGAGTTCGTCAGCGTCGCGGCCGGCGCTCAGATCAAGTACACCGGCAAGTCGATGGAAGACGTCCATGCCGGCATGGACCTCGTCGACGACGAGTTCAACGCGCTCGTCGAGGATCTCGTCAAGTCGCTCGACAAGTTCAAGGTGCCCGAGAAGGAGAAGAACGAGGTCCTCGGGGCCCTCGGGCCGCTCAAGCCGACGATGGTCGTCACGGCCGACAAGCTCCACCCGATCGACGACGCGAAGCTCGCGAAGGTGACCAAGCTCGCCGCGGGCGTGAAGGATCCCGAGACGAAGCGCCTGCTCGAGCAGGCCGTCCTCGTCGGCAAGCGCGGTCAGCTCTCGTTCGCCGAGCAGCTCTACACCCGCGCCGAGATGAAGGATCCCAAGGCCGTCGGCTCGGTCGCCGCGGTGTTCCGCGCCGGCGCGCCGACCCGGATCACGACCGCGACCACCAAGCTCGCCGATGCGGGTCCGCAGGCGAAGGTCGTCGGCGGCTCCGAGACCGACGAGCCGATCAAGAAGCCGCTCGCCGGCTCGCTCAAGGGCACGATGACCGTCGACGGCAAGGCGCCGGACGGCTTCGGCGTGATCATGATGTGGCCGAAGACCGGCAAGGTCGCGAAGCGCGTCCCGAAGAAGCGCGTGATCGAGCAGCGCAACAAGGAGTTCGCGCCGCACGTCATGGCGGTGCCGGTCGGCTCGACCGTGTCGTTCCCGAACTACGATCCGATCTTCCACAACGTGTTCTCGCTGTCGAAGCCCAAGGCATTCGACCTCGGCATGTTCAAGAACGGCGAGAGCCGCGACGTCAAGGTCGACAAGCCCGGCATCGTCCGCCTCGGCTGCAACCTCCACGCGTCGATGTCGGCGTACCTGATCGTCGTCGACGCGCCGGCCTACGTCTCGACCGAGCCCGACGGTAGCTTCTCGTTCAAGAGCCTCGCGCCCGGCAAGTACCGGGTGCAGGCGTGGAACGAGCGGAGCGGCGAGCCGCTCGAGACCGAGGTCGAGATCAAGGAAGGTGCGAACGACACCAAGCTCGACCTCAAGTCGGGTGGCGCGCAGATCGCTCCCGACAAGTTCGGCACGTCGCGCGAGATCAAGAAGTAGCGCGCGTTCCTCCGGAACGGCGAAGGCC
>Ga0307509_10008237_pt1 | contig 13331 bp, 14 predicted proteins | sample 10_EM_MG_FD_202245 | JGI IMG/M metagenome (GOLD analysis project Ga0307509, IMG submission 202245) | Populus trichocarpa ectomycorrhiza microbial communities from riparian zone in the Pacific Northwest, United States - 10_EM | ecosystem: Host-associated > Plants > Roots > Unclassified | place...
GCAGCGGTCGCGCGCTGCCCTCGCCGATCCCGCGTTTGGCCCTTGCCTGAGGAGATGGACGCCATGTCTCAAGATATTCCTGTCAGCGGTCACGAGCGCATCGAGACCAGCAACTTCCTGATGATCGTGCTGATCCTGCTGGTCGTCGCGGTCGGTGGGCTGGTCGAGATCGTGCCGCTGTTCTTCCAGCGTTCGACCACGCAGCCGGTCGAGGGCCTCAAGCCGTATGAAGCGCTCGAGCTCGTCGGGCGCGACATCTACCTGCGCGAGGGCTGCTACGGCTGCCACTCGCAGATGATCCGGCCGCTGAATGCCGAGACGCTGCGCTACGGCCACTACTCGATGGCCGGCGAGTTCGTCTACGACCACCCGTTCCAGTGGGGCAGCAAGCGCACCGGCCCGGACCTGCACCGCGTCGGCGGCAAGTACAGCGACGAGTGGCACCGCCTGCACCTCGAGAACCCGCGCGATCTGGTGCCCGAATCGAACATGCCGGCCTACCCGTGGCTGACGCAACAGGCCATCGACCCGGCCAGCGTGCCGCCGCGCCTGACCGCGATGAAGCGCCTGGGCGTGCCCTACACCGACGCCGACATCGCCGCCAGCGCCGAGGCCGTGAAGGGCAAGTCCGAAGAGGACGCCCTGATCGCCTACCTGCAATCGCTGGGCACGCACGTCAAGTGACGCCGACGCGCCCCACCGCCAAGGAGAACCGCACATGGACCTGAACGACATCCGCGACCTCGTCACGCTGCTCAGCTTCAGCTTCTTTCTCGGGCTGATGGCCTGGACCTACTGGCCGGGCCGCCGCGACGCCTACGAGTCGGCCGCGCAGCTGCCCTTCGTCGGCGAGACCGACCACGCACACCCGGGAGCGCGCGATGAGTGACTTCTTCCACAGCGGCTGGTCGATCTACATCGCGGTCGTGACCGTGATCGGGCTGATCGCGTGCCTCGCGCTGCTGATCATCGCCGCGCGCCGGCGCGTGATGGCCGGTGACAACACGACCGGCCACGTCTGGGACGAAGACCTGCGCGAGCTCAACAACCCGCTGCCGCGCTGGTGGATGTGGCTGTTCGTGCTGACGATCGTCTTCGCGGCCGTCTACCTGGCCCTGTACCCCGGCCTCGGCAGCGCCGCCGGCTCGCTGAACTGGAGCAGCGCCGCGCAATACAAAGACGAGCAGGCCAAGGCGCGCGCCGTGGCAGCACCGCTGTTCGCCGGCTTCGCCGCGACGCCGGTGCCGGAGCTCGCACGCAACCACCAGGCGATGGCCGTCGGCGAGCGCCTGTTCGCGAACAACTGCGCGGCCTGCCATGGCGCCGATGCCAAAGGCAGCAAGGGCTTCCCGAACCTGACCGACACCGACTGGCTCTGGGGCGGCTCGCCCGAGCGCATCAAGGAGACGATCACGCAGGGCCGCCAAGGCATGATGCCGCCGATCGCCGCCGCGGTCGGCAGCCCGGAAGACGTGCGCAACGTCGCCAACTACGTGCTGAGTCTGTCGGGCAGCCCGCACAACAACATCGCTGCCGAGCTCGGCCGACCCAAGTTCGCGGTCTGCGCCGCCTGCCACGGCGCGAACGGCAAGGGCACGCAGGCGCTGGGTGCGCCCAACCTCACCGACAAGCTCTGGCTGCACGGCTGGGGCGAAGACGCGATCGTCGCGATGGTCACGAAGGGCAAGACCAACGTGATGCCGGCGCACGGCGGGCGGCTCACGCCCGAGCAGATCCATGTGCTGACGGCCTACGTCTGGGGCCTGTCGAACTCGGACCCGGCCACTGTCGCACCGTGACGATGACGAGATCGCGATGACGACCACGACGACGCCCGCCGCGCGCACGCGCATCGTCATCCCGATCACGCCGGTCGCGGGCGAGCCGGAGCTCGTCTCGCTCTACGAGAAGCAGAAGAAGATCTACCCGCGCTCGGTGCACGGCTGGTTCGCGCGCTGGCGCTGGGCGCTGGTGTGGTTCACGCAGATCCTGTTCTACGGCTTGCCGTGGCTGGCGTGGAACGGCCGCCAGGCGGTTCTGTTCGAGCTCACCTCGCGGCGCTTCTACATCTTCGACCTGGTGCTGTACCCGCAGGACTTCATCTACCTGACGGGGCTGCTGGTCCTGTCGGCTTACGGCCTGTTCTTCTTCACCGCGGTGGGCGGGCGGCTGTGGTGCGGCTACGCCTGCCCGCAGACGGTCTACACCGAGATCTTCCTGTGGGTCGAGCACCGCATCGAGGGCGAGCGCGGCGCGCGCATGAAGCGCGACGCCGGCCCGTGGACCGCGGACAAGGCCTGGCGCAAGAGCGCGAAGCACGCCGTCTGGCTCGCGATCGGCCTCTGGACCGGCTTCACCTTCGTCGGCTACTTCACGCCGATCAAGACGCTCTGGGCCGAGGCCTTCACGCTCGGCTTCGGCCCGTGGGAATGGTTCTGGGTCAACTTCTACGGCTTCGCGACCTACGGCAACGCGGGCTTTCTGCGCGAGCAGGTCTGCAAGTACATGTGCCCGTACGCGCGCTTCCAGAGCGCGATGTTCGACCGCGACACCTTGATCGTCAGCTACGACGCCGCGCGCGGCGATCCGCGCGGCACGCGTGCACGCGGGGCCGACCTGAAGGCGGCCGGGCTCGGCGACTGCATCGACTGCGGGCTGTGCGTCCACGTGTGCCCGGTCGGCATCGACATCCGCGACGGCCTGCAATACGAATGCATCGCGTGCAGCGCCTGCATCGACGCCTGCGACGGCGTGATGGACAAGATGAAGTACCCGCGCGGCCTGATCCGCTACGCCACCGAGAACGGCCTGATCCAGCGCCTCACGCGAACCCAGATGTTCAAGCGCGTGCTGCGGCCGCGCGTGCTGATCTATGGCGCGGTGCTGCTCGCGATCGCCGCGGCCTTCGTGGTCAGCCTGGGGCTGCGCCACACCTTCAAGGTCGATGTCGTGCGCGACCGCATGACGTTGGCGCGCCTCGTCGACGACGGCCAGATCGAGAACCTGTACCGGCTGCAGCTGATGAACGCGACCGAGCAGAAGCAGCGCTACCACGTCGACCTGCAGGGCATCCCCGGTGCGGTGCTGGCGAATGCGAGCGATGTCGAAGTCGACCCGGCGCAGGCGCGCTGGGTCACGGTGGCGGTGCGCATGTCGCCGCAGGCCGCACAGGCGCTCGGCGCCGGTGCGCACCCGATGCGGTTCGAGGTGGCGGCGCTCGGCGACGCCTCCGTCAAGGTGAGCGAGCGTTCGACCTTCGTCGTGCCCCGTTGAAGAGAAGAGGAGACAAAAGCATGAACCCGGAAAAGATGGGACCGGTGCAGCCGTGGTGGCGCATCCGCATCGTGTGGCTGGCGTTCGGCGCACCGGCGCTGGTCGTCGTCGCGAGCTTCGTCACGCTGGGTTTCGCGATCCACGGCCGCGACCGGCCGCTGGCCGAGACCAACGCGGCCGAGGCCGCCACGAACACGCCGGCGATGCAGGCGCGCAACCATGTTGTCACCCCGCGCCGCTGAACTCGCGCTGCAGGCCACGGGCGCGCTGCGGCCGTTCCGCGAGCGCGCGCTGCTGATCCTGTGGCCGGCCTTCGTGATGGCCGGCGTGCTGGACGCGCTGGTGTTCGTCGTCGTCGATCCGCTGACGCTGCACTGGTTCGGCGCCGAGCCGCTGCAGTGGTCGGCCGCCGCGGTCTACTCGGTGTCGTTCCTGATTTTCTGGGGCGTGATCGCGACGTCTGGTGCGATCACCCACCTGCTCGAAGGCCCGGGGCCCGGCCCGAATCGCTGAGCGCGCGGGCGGCGCCACGTTTACGATTTGAGCCAGATCAAGCTCTGGCCGCTGCCGCGTGGGCACGATGCGAACATGAGCTCATCGACTCCAACTGCCGACCCCAAGCCCCTGCTGCCCGACGCCTTGCTGCGCCAGTTCGACACGCCGGGGCCGCGCTACACCTCCTACCCCACGGCCGACCGTTTCTCGTCCGAGTTCGGGCCGGCCAACACCTTGATCGCGCTGGTGCAACGCGCCCGCGATGCCACCGCCGCGCCGCTGTCGGTATACGTGCACGTGCCGTTCTGCGAGTCGGTCTGCTACTACTGCGCGTGCAACAAAGTCATCACCAAGCACCACGAGCGCGCCGCCGAGTACCTCGATGCGCTCGACACCGAGATCGCCCTCGTCGTCGGCGCGCTCGGGCCTGGCCAGCCGATGTCGCAGCTGCACTTCGGCGGCGGTTCGCCGACCTTTCTGTCGGACGCCGAACTCGAACGCGTGTTCGGCGCGCTGCAGCGCGCCTTCCGCTTCACCACTGATGCCGAAGTCTCGATCGAGATCGACCCACGCACGGTGACACCGGCGCGCCTGGCGCATCTGCGCCGGCTCGGCTTCAACCGCATCAGCTTCGGCGTGCAGGACTTCGATGCCGACGTGCAGAAGGCCGTGCACCGCGTGCAGTCATTCGAGAGCGTGCGCGCGCTGATGGGCAGCGCCCGCGAGTTGGGCTTCGCGTCGATCAACGCCGACCTGATCTACGGCCTGCCGCGCCAGACGCCCGAGAGTTTCGCGCGCACCGTGCAGCAGATCGGCGCGCTGCGCCCCGACCGCATCGCGCTGTACGCGTACGCGCACCTGCCGCAGCGCTTCAAGCCGCAGCGCCGCATCCATGCCGATGACCTGCCGCCCGCCACCGACCGTGTCGCGATGCTGGGCGGCGCGATCGCCGGCTTCCTCGGGCAGGGCTATACCTACATCGGCATGGACCACTTCGCGCTCGAGAACGACAGCCTCGCGGTCGCCAAGCGGCAGGGCCGGCTGCACCGCAACTTCCAGGGCTACAGCACGCAGCCCGACTGCGACCTGATCGGGCTGGGCGTCTCGGCGATCGGCCGCATCGGCGCGAGCTACTACCAGAACGCGAAGACGCTGCCCGAGTACTACGCGATGCTCGGCAACGGTCAGCTGCCGGTGGTGCGCGGCATCGTCTCGAGCGCCGACGATCGGGTGCGGCACGACGTCATCATGGCGCTGATGTGCCAGGGCCGCGTCGAGTTCGCGGCCATCGAGCAGGCTCATGCGATCTGCATGCGCGGCTACTTCGCCGACGAGCTCAAGCGCATCGCCACGCTGGCGCAGGCCGGGCTCGTCGTGCTCGAGCCGGGCGCGATCCAGGTCACCGAGTCCGGCTGGTTCCTGGTGCGTGCAGTGGCGATGGTGTTCGACCACCGCCTGCGCGCCGACCCGCCACCCGAGCGCTTCTCGCGCATCGTCTGATGGCCTGGCCGCTCGTCCTCGCCGGGCTTGCGCTGGGCATCGCCGCGACGCCGCACTGCGCGCTGATGTGCGGCGCCCCCTGCGCGGCGCTGACGCAGCGCTGCGGGCGCAGCGCAAGCGGCTTTCACCTCGGGCGGCTGATCGGCTACACGGCTGCCGGCGCGGTGGCGGCCAGCAGCGTCGCCGCGCTCGGTGCGTGGAGCCAGGCTGCACCGGCGCTGCGGCCGCTGTGGACCCTGCTGCACCTCGCGTTCCTCGGGCTCGGGCTGTGGTGGATGGTGACCGGGCGCCAGCCGGCGTGGATGCGCCGCAGCGGCGCGGTGCCGGTGCGCGTTGTCGGTCGCCGCGCGCGCACCTGGCGCGCCTCGCTGGCCGGCCTGGCATGGGTCGCGTGGCCGTGTGCGGCGCTGCAGGGTGCGCTGCTGCTGTCGGCGCTGGGCAGCAGCGCAGCGGACGGCGCGCTCGTGATGGCCGCGTTCGCGATCGGGTCGACGCCGGGCTTGGCGGCCGCGCCCTGGGCCTGGGCGCGCTGGCAGTCGCGGCGCGGTGCGGCTCTCGCACCGGCGCAGGTCGCGGTGCTGGGCTTTCGCGTCGCCGGCACCGCGCTGGTCATCGCGTCGGGCTGGGCGCTGACGCACGGGATCTGGCAGCGCATCGCGGCTTGGTGTGCGATTTAGGACAAGCCCTCGACTCGCAAGTCGCGCAGTCCCTCAGGGGCATGGTTGCTCGACCGTTCAGCCTCACGGCCATCACGAGAATCGCACGCGTTACGTGCACCTGTCAGTTCTTACAGCTGTGGTGCGTGTCGAATGCGACCAGACTCAGAGTCGCCAGCGCTGTTGATGCCGTCCAGGGAACCTCGTCCGTGACATGGTCCCCGATGACGGGCCGGCAGGTCGGCCAGGGGGCGAACAATGACAACAAACGCGACACTTGCGTCGGGATCAGCTCCCGGCAGCCGCTGCTTTGGCGGGCAACGGGCGGGGCCATGAAGAACGCCGGCGCGGATGGCATCCCCGTAGCGCCCACGTTGGATCTGCTGGCCCGTGCCTTCAACGCGGCGCCGAACGGCTTTGTGCTGGTAGACGCCGCCGGGCGGATCGTCGCGGCGAATGCCGAACTGCACCGCATGTTCGGCTACGAGTTGGATACGCTGATCGGCAAATCGGTGGAAATGCTGTTGCCCGAGTCGCTGCGCAACATGCACATCGGCTTGCGCACGGGATTCTTCGAGCATCCCGAGCCGCGGCTGATGGGTGCCGGGCGCGCGCTGTACGCGCTGCACACTGACGGCCACGAGTTCCCTGTCGAGATCGGTCTGAACCCGCTGGCGGGGCCTCACGGCCCGCTGGTGATGGCTTGGGTCGTCGACATCAGCGAGCGCGTGGATCTGGAATCGGCCTTCCGCGGGCTGTTCGAGGCCTCGCCCTACGGCCTGCTCATCGTCGACGACAACGGCAACATCGCGATGGCCAACCGCATCGTCGCCGCGGTACTCGGCCACACGCCGACGTCCCTTGAGCAACAGCCGCTCCACACCTTGCTTCCCGAGCGCTACCGGGGCGGCCACGGCGCATTGATGGGCAGCTACCGCAACACCGGTGAGCCGCGCATGATGGGCCAGGGACGCGACCTCACCGCCTTGCACGCCGACGGTACTGAATTGCCGGTGGAGATCGGCCTGCGCCGTGTGCGCTGGCAGCGGCGACTGATGACCTTGGCGGTGGTCAGCGACATCAGTGTTCGCAAGCGCCTCGAACTCGAACTGCGGCAGGCCAATGACAACCTGCAAGAGTTCAGTTATGTGGCCTCACATGACCTGCGATCGCCGCTGCGCGGTATCGCCGACCTGGTGGAGTGGATCCTGGCCGATCTCGGCGAGCATGCCGCGCCGGAGGTCACGCGCAACCTCGGCCGGGTCGCGCTCCGAATCCAACGGATGGAGCGACTGATCGACGACCTGCTCAGCTATGCCCGCGCCGGCCAGGCGGCCACCGAGTTCACCTTGATCGATCTTGACGCGCTCGTGCGCGGCATCCTGGAGATCCAGCCGCCCCCGCCGGGTTTCACGGTCGCGTTGGATCTGGCGGTTGCTCCGTTCCTTGCCACCCACACGCCTCTGGAAACTGCCTTGCGCAACCTGTTGAGCAATGCAGTGAAGCATCACGACCGCTCCACAGGGCAGCTCACCGTGACGGCGCGCGTCGACGACAGCTTCTGCCAGATCAGCGTGACCGACGACGGGCCGGGTGTGCCTCCCACCGGGCGCGAGCGCATCTTCAAACTGTTCCAGACGCTCGCTGCGTCGGAGCGTGCCGGGTCCGGCATCGGCCTTGCGCTGACCAAGCGGCTGGTCGAGGTGCACGGCGGCCGCATCGAGGTGATCTCGCCTGTCAATGACGGCCGTGGGGCGTGCTTCCGATTCTGGTGGCCGCGATTTCCGAGGAGAACCAGTGATGAATAACACCCTGAGCATCCTGTTGATCGAAGACGACGACGTGGCAGCCGAGTCCGTCAAGCGCAGCCTGGACAAGATGGGCGTCCCGTTTCCGGTCGTCTGGGCCGAAGACGGCCTGTCCGCGCTGGCGGTATTGCGCGGCCAGGACCCCGAGCGGAACATCAGGCGGCCGCTGGTGATCCTGCTGGACCTGAACATGCCGCGCATGAACGGCTTCGAGTTCCTGCAGCAGTTGCGCGCTGATCCCGATTTGCAAGAGGAGGTCGTGTTCGTTCTGACCACTTCCGATGTCGACGCCGACCGCACGCGCGCCTATCACGAGCAGATCGCCGGCTACATGGTCAAGTCGGCAGTCGGCCCGCAATTCCTGAAGCTGGCCCAGCTGCTGCTCAGCTACGCGTCGGCGGTCAAGCTGCCATGACGCCCGGGTTGTCGGTGCGCAGCGGCTTGGTTCACATGTCCGTCCTGGTGGTCGACGATGACGACGTGGACCGCGAACGAGTGGTGCGTTTCCTGACCCGCTCATCACTCGACATCGATGCGACCGAAGCAGCGTCCGGAGCGCAGGCGGTCCATTTCGTCAGAGACCGAATGTTTGATTGCATCGTGCTCGACAACCACCTCGGCGATGCGATGGGCTCGGAAATATTGCCGACGCTCAAGCGCGAGTCGCGACAGGCCTGCCCGGTGATCATGGTCACCGGCGAGGGCGACGAGCAACTCGCAGTCCGGGCGCTGCAGCGCGGCGCGGCCGACTATCTGCCCAAGCACAATTTGAGCGCCGAAGGGTTGATCCACTCGATTTGCCAATGCCTGGAGCAGCAGCAACTTCGCGATGAGTTGGACAAAGTCCAGCGCCTTCTGCAGCACAGCGTTCGGGCGCAGGCCCTGACGATCGAGCAGCGGGAGCGGGATCTGAAGTCCATCCTCGACCACATGCCGGCGCTGATCGGCTACTGGGATACGGCGACCCACAACCGTTTCGGCAATCGAACCTACCAGGAGTGGTTCGGCGTGGCATTGGAGCGCATGCCAGGCATGCATACGCGCGATGTGATCGGCCAGGCGAGCCAGCTCCTGGCGGCACCCTACATCGAGGGCGCTTTGCGTGGCGAGGAGCAGTTTTTCGAATACTCGACGCCCGCGCAGGACAGCAGGCCAACGCGCCACTGCCAAGCGCGGTTCATTCCCGACCGTGAACCCGATGGGCGCATCGCGGGCTTCTATTCGTTCGTGATCGACGTGACACCGCTGAAGGAGGCCCAGGCACGGGCGGACGAATTGGCGGCGTTCAACGAGGCCATCGTCCAGTCGTCGCCGGTTGGTATTGCGGTGTACCACGCGGATGGCCGCTGCATCCTGGCCAACGCCGCGCTGGTGGAGACCGTCAGCGGCAGCCGATCGAACCTGTTGCATCAGAACTTTCGTGCGTTGCCTTGGTGGCAAGAATCGGGTCTGTTGCACGAGGCCGAATCCACCTTGACGGATGGTCACCCTCGCGGGTGCGAGGCTCATGCGGCTGGCGACTCCGCGCGTGAGACATGGCTCGAATGCGGCGTGGCTGCGATCGACTATCAGGGCGAACGCTGCCTATTGCTGATTGCGCATGACGTCACCGCCCAACGCGCAGCGAAGACAGAACTCTCCGCGGCTCGCGACGGCGCGAATGCCGCCTCAAGCGCCAAGGGCGCGTTCCTGGCCAACATGAGCCACGAGATACGGACCCCGATGAATGCGATCGTGGGCCTCTCGCGTCTGGCATTGGAAGACGACATGCCGCCCAGGGCGCGCGACTTCATCGACAAGGTGCACAGCTCGGCGCTGGCCCTGATGGGGATCCTCGATGACGTTCTGGATCTTTCCAAGATCGAAGCGGGTCTCATGCGTTTCGAGTCGGTCGAGTTCGAGCTCGACGAGCTGCTGCAACGAGTGACCGACCTCTTCGCCGTTCGCATCGAACAAAAAGGCCTGGAGTTCGTGTTCGAGGTGCAGCCGGAAGTACCTACGCGCCTCACGGGGGACCCCTTGCGACTGTCGCAGGTGCTCTGCAATCTCGTTGGCAACGCCGTCAAGTTCACCGAGCAGGGCGAGATCCTCGTCAGCGTGGAGGCGATCGAACCGCCAGTGGGTTCGGCATGCCGATTGCGATTCGCGGTACAAGACACGGGCGTTGGCATCGCACCGGACAGCCAAGCAGGCCTGTTCGAGCCTTTCACGCAGGCCGACAGTTCGATCACGCGCCGCTTCGGCGGCTCGGGCCTGGGCCTGGCCATCTCCAAGCGGCTGGTACAGCAGATGGATGGCGAGATCACCGTTGCCAGCACGCCGGGTGGTGGCAGCGAGTTCAGCTTCACCGTCAAGCTGGGCATGGCCCTCGCGAATGGCTCACCGATCGACCGCGATGAGGTCGCTGGCCTTCATGTTCTGGTGGTCGATGACAACCCGCTGTGCAGACGCGCGCTCGCCAACGGGCTGGAAGCGCTGGAGGTGCGCACCACCGTCGCAACGAGCGGGGCGGCGGCGCTCGGGCAAGCCGAGCGTGCGCAGCGGCAAGGCCATCCCTTTGACGTGATCCTGCTCGACTGGAAGATGCCACGCATGGACGGCCTGCAGACGCTTCGCCGCCTGCACGAACAGGCAACGCGGCACGGTCGGCGTCCTGTCACCGTCATGATGATGGTCCCGGCATTCGGACGCGACGCCTTGCTCGCGGAAGCCGGGGTCATTCAACCGGATCACGTCCTGACGAAGCCGGTGTTGCGCACGCAGCTGTTGGATTCACTGTTGCGCATGCGTCGAGGTTTGCAATCAAGTGCACCGGTCAGCGGCCCGGGGACCCTCGCAGGGCTGCGGACTCGGGCGGCAGGACTGTCTGGCGCACATGTGCTGTTGGTCGAAGACAACCTGGTGAATCAACTGGTGGCAGCCGAATTGTTGAAAGTCCTGGGCATGCATGTCACTGTGGTGTCGGATGGAACCGATGCCGTGAACGCCGTGCGCGATGGTGAGGCAGGCCAATTCGACGTGGTGTTGATGGACCTGCACATGCCGCGAATGGATGGCTTCGAGGCCGCCCGGCGCATCCGAGGTCTGCCACATGCCTCGGAGATGCCGGTGATCGCCATGTCGGCGGCAGTGCTGCCGGCGGATCGTGCTCAATCGTTTGCTGCCGGCATGGTGGACCATGTCGCGAAACCCATTCTGGCGGAACGATTGGTGGATGTGTTGCTGAAGTGGGTCCAGCGACGTGACGGCCCAGCACGCTCGTGAACATTCGCCACATTGCACCGCTTCATGCGTCGCAGGTCAGGCGCAGCGTGGTGACGCAACCAGGATGAAACGACGACCCCCTGGGCGCATCCAACGACACTCCCCGCCGCAAGCTCAGGCCGCTTGCGGCGGCCCGACGCTGGCCTGAGGCTGCACCTGAAGTCGTTCAGCGCGAGGTCGTCGAGATGCCGAACAGGCTGTACAGCGGGCACATCGCGACCACGCCGGTGAGCAGCGGCACGATGCCGATGTAGCCCCACGCGCCGATCTGGCCGGAGCCGGCCAGCGCGATCAGCGCCAAGCCAAGCAACAAGCGCAGCGCGCGGTCGAGGTTGCCTACGTTGAGTTGGAACATGGTCTTCTCTCCTTTCGGCGCATGCACGCGCTGGCTTCGATTCAGGTCTCAGGCTCGCACGCTGCCGAGCCCGATCGGCGCCGGCACGATGCCGACGATGCGGGTGAACAGCGCGCGGAAGTCGGGCTCGGGCTCGCAGCCGGTGAGCGGGTCGCGGTTGGCCGCGAAGGCTTCGTTCAGATCGGCCCAGTCCTGCGGCGTCAGCACGCGTTCGGCGAGCGGCAGGATCTCGCGCTCCTCGAGCGCCATGTGGGCGAGATAGAACTCGACGTAGCGCTGCGCCGCGCGCTCGAACGCGAGCCGGCGCGGCTCGCCCAGCATCTCGAAACCGAGCAGCGCGTGCTCGAGTTCGCGGATCATGTGCTCGCCGCGCGCGTGGTCGGCATCGAGCTTGTCGAGCAGCTCGCGCGACAGCGGCGTGCGTGCGCGCAGCTTCGGGAACAGCAGCTCGGACTCCTTCCGGTGATGCCGTTGCTCCGGGAACTCGTCGACATAGAACAGCATTGCGCGCAGCGCGGCGAAGTCGGGCTGTGTCGCCGCGCGGCGGTGCTGTTCGAGCAGCAGCAGGATGGACCGCAGCATCGCGGCCAGCGCGGCGTGCTCTTCGCGAATGATTCGAACGGCGGCGTGTGTCATGCGGGTTCTCCGTGGGGTCTGCGTAGCTTTGCACCGCGGCGCGCCGGCGACCTTGTCGCAGATCAATCAATCAGGCCAGCGCCCCGAGCAGCACGGCCTGCATGAGAGCGCAGCGCTTGTCGGCGTCGGTCGCGCCGCCGTTCAGCTGGCCCGCCAGCCTGGCGATGGGGTGCCGGCTCGACGACATCGCCTCGAACACCGGCACGCCGGCAGCGACGCCGATCTGGCGCACCAGCTCCGGCGGCATGCCCACGCAGTCCAGCGCGTCGTACAGGCGGCCGAGCACGCGCGCGGTGTGCTGCACCTCTTGCGGCGTGCTGAACCTGGACAGGCTGGGCCGCAAGTGCGCGACCTGCGCGCCCATGTCCGACGCGGCGCGCTGGAACAGCGCGGCACCGTCGGCATCGACCGTGTCGCACAAGAGCGCGAGGTTCTTGCCGCGCAGGACGCGGCCGTTCAGGCCCGCCTGTGATGCCGTCTGCAATTCGTGCGCAAGAGTCAGCAGCGCACGCGTGTCCGGCTCGGACATGGCGGCGAAGTCGCGCAGGCTCCGATGCTTCAGCGGCGGAGCCATGGTGTGGGCGGGGGCATGCATGGCACGGGTGATTGCTCGTCGGTGCGTCAAGACTAGCCGCGCAAGGCGGGGCCACCTTGACGCCCGTCAAGCCGCGAGGCGATCTCGGGCGCCCCTCTGCGCGTGACACAGAGCGTTCACACGCCATTCACACACCGTTGTGCAGCGATGCAGGCGGTTCTCATCCGGTTGTTCGAGGCTTCCTAGCATTCACTCCATCAAGCCGCATACACACACCTTCAGGAGCCGAATCATGCTGAGCCACGCCGCCCCGATCGCCGCCGTCAACCTGGCCCGCGTCATGCCGCCCGTCATGTCGCATGCACCGCAGCACGATGCCAGCGCCAACCAGCGCGCCAGCCAGCGCATCGCCGAGATATTGAAGCTGCTGAGCACGACGCTCGCGCCGCAGCGGCGCCTGGTGCATGCCGGCGAAGTGATCTACCAGGCCGGCGAGCGCTTCGGCAACCTGTACATCCTGAACTCGGGCTTCTTCAAGATCGTCACGCTGTCGCCGGACGGGCGCGAGCAGGTCGTGGGCCTGAAGTTCCGCGGCGACTGGCTCGGCTTCGACGGCATCGCCCACGGCCACTACTCGTGCGACGCGGTCGCGATGGACACCGGCGAGGTCTGGACGATCCGCTACGACGCGCTGCTCGCGGCCTGCGCCGACGAACGCGAACTGCTGACGGTGCTGCACGAGGCGATGAGCCGCGAGATCGCGCACGACCGCGATTCGCTGATGTCGGTGTGCACGCTGCCGGCCGACG
>Ga0307509_10008238_pt1 | contig 13330 bp, 12 predicted proteins | sample 10_EM_MG_FD_202245 | JGI IMG/M metagenome (GOLD analysis project Ga0307509, IMG submission 202245) | Populus trichocarpa ectomycorrhiza microbial communities from riparian zone in the Pacific Northwest, United States - 10_EM | ecosystem: Host-associated > Plants > Roots > Unclassified | place...
TGACTAGCCGACCTGAGGCCGACATCAAGCCTATCCTCGAGCCCTTGACATTCCGGTCTGTTTCTTTACACGATGAGCGGGGACAAAAGGAGGACATCGAGAACTACATCAAGTCGGTCGTAAACACGAACAGGAGCATGCGAAGATGGAGACCAGAGCACAGGCAGCTTGTGATTGATGTCCTGACGCGACGAGCAGACGGGATGTAAGGAATTGATTTCTTGTTTCTTTCACCACTCTCACCAATGTATCTCTGGTAGGTTCAGATGGGTGTATTGCCAGTTGGACTATCTCGGCAAATGCCTCCCAGGACGTGTCAAGCATGCTCTGGACGAATTACCAGTGACACTCGATGAGACGTATGAACGCACGTTGCAGGAAATCGATGACACGAACTGGGAATTTGCCCAACGGCTGATCCAATGTGTCGCAGTGGTTCCCCGACCGCTCAGAGTCGAGGAACTGGCAGAGTTCCTTGCATTTGATTTCAACACAGGGCAGATCCCGAGATTTCGCGAAGATTGGCGCCTCGGGGACCCAGTAGAAGCGGTGCTTTCCACGTGTTCTACATTGGTTTCCGTTGTCAATCTCGAATATTCACAAGTAATACAATTTTCGCATTTCTCGGTCAAGGAGTTCTTGACCTCTGCCCGCTTTGGCGAAAAATGCAACACAATTTCGAGCCGCTATCATGTTTCTATGACACCCGCGCACACACTCGTCGCTCGAGCATGTCTTGGTATTCTATTGCACCTGGACAAAAACATCACCAAAGCCATCCTGCCACAATTCCCTCTTGCAGAATATGCGGCCGAGCACTGGTTCGAGCATGCCCATTTCCAGGCCGTGTCACAACACGTAGAGGAAGGGATGAAACAGTTATTTGACCGGAAAAAACCCCATCTCGCTGCTTGGCTCTGGATATGCGATCCGACCGTTCCCTCTCGGAGACAAGACAGATCAGTTGAAGCGCCGCAGACACCTCATGGGACGTCATTACATTACGCTGCGTTTTGTGGCCTAAGCGATGTTGTAAAATTCTTGGCCGTTGAGCACTCAGAGGATGTAAATTCTCGGAGTTTCCCTGGTGGAGAAACCCCTTTGCATCTAAATTCACGAGCGGGTTGTGTGGATGTAGCACGGCTCCTTATCGAGCACGGCGCCGACGCGGCAAGCCAGGACGAGCACGGGTCGACTCCTTTGCATCAGGCGTCCAAAGGGGGTCATATGAATCTTGCCCGGCTCCTCATCGAGCATGGCGTCGACGCGGTAGCCCAGGATGAGTACGGGTGGACTCCGCTGCACCAGGCGTCCAAAGGGGGTCGTGTGGATCTAGCCCAGCTCCTCATCGAGCACGGCAACGATGCAGCAGCCCAGGACAAGTACGGGTCGACTCCGCTGCATCGGGCATCCTCACGGGGTCATGCGGATGTGGCCCGGCTCCTCATTGAGCACGGCGCCGACGCGACAGCCCAGGACGAGAACGGGTGGACTCCGTTGCATCAGGCATCCACCAGGATGGGTGATGTGGATCTGGCTCGACTCCTCATCGAGCACGGCGCCGACGCAGCAGCCCAGGACAAGCACGGGTGGACTCCACTGCATCAGGCGTCCAAAGGGGGTCATGTGGATCTAGCCCGGCTCCTCATCAAGCACGGCGCCGACGTGGCAGCCCAGGACGAGCACGGGTCGACTCCACTCCACCAAGCATCCAAACGGGGTCATGTGGATCTGGCCCGGCTCCTCATCGAGCACGGCGCCGACGCGGCAGCCCAGGACGACCACGGGTCGACTCCGCGGCATCAGGCATTCAAAGGGGATCATGCGGATATGGCCCAGCTCCTCGTCGAGCACGACGCCGACGCGGCAGCCCAGGACGTGCATAGGCCGACTCCGCGTCATGTGGTGTCCTCGTGGGGTCATGTGGATGTGGCCCGGCTCTTCATCGAGTACGGCGTCGATGCCCGGGATGAGTACGGGTCGACCCCGCTGCATCAGGCGTCCAAAGTGGGTGATGTGGATCTGTTCCGGCTCCTCATCGAGCATGGCGCCGACGCAGCAGCCCAGGACGAGCATGGGTCGACTCCCTTGCACCAGGCGTCCAAAGGGGGTCATATGGATCTTGCCCGGCTCCTCATTAAACACGGCGCCGACGCGTCAATCCAGGACGAGAACGGGTGGACTCCGCTGCATCAGGCGTCCAAAGTGGGTCATGTGGATTTGGTCCAGCTCCTCATCGAGCACGGCAACGATGCAGTAGCCCAGGACAAGTACGGGTCGACTCCGCTGCATCGGGCATCCTCACGGGGTCATGTGGATGTGGCCCGGCTCCTCATTGAGCATGGCGCCGACGCGACAGCCCAGGACGAGTACGGGTGGACTCCGTTGCATCAGGCATCCACCAGGATAGGTGATGTGGATCTGGCTCGACTCCTCATCGAGCACGGCGCCGACGCAGCAGCCCAGGACAAGCACGGGTGGACCCCACTGCATCAGGCGTCCAAAGGGGGTCATGTGGACCTAGCCCGGCTCCTCATCAAGCACGGCGCCGACGTGGCAGCCCAGGACGAGTTAAGGTGGACTCCACTGTATCAGGCATCCAAAGGGGGTCATGTGGACGTGGCCCGCCTCCTCATCGAGCACGGCGCTGATGCGGCAGCCAAGGACAAGTACGGGTGGACTGCGCTGCATCAGTCGTCCAAAGGGGGTTATGTCGATCTAGCCCGGCTCCTCATCGAGCACGGTGCCGACGCGGAAGCCCAGGATATGCACGGGCAGACTCCGCGGTATCTGGCGTCCTTATGGGGTCATGTGGATTTGGCCTGGCTCCTCGTTAAGCGCGGAGCCACAACAGCCCACGTTCAGCCGCCCAAATGAACCAATCTCATGACAACTTCGATAGGAATTGAAAGTTTGAACGCACAATCTGGTGAAGCTCAAGCATTGGATTGACGGAGTATGTCTGTCTATGACATTGGGAACTGTTGTTATCACGTTCCGTCATCGGACCTTGACTGCGGGACTTAACCTGACTGGACAAAATGGTTCATCTATACGTTGAAGGACGAGAGCATGGATGTGGGTCTTTGCAGATAAAGGAACAGGAACTGTACTGCACTTAACTAAGACTATACAAATACTGACGGTCTGTGTTAATACCCTACCCGTCCAAATATTCTACCCTTGAGCAATGGTAGGGGTGTGAGAAGGGTTAATCCCTGCCACGGACAAAATGCATGGGATTGGGCTTTCTGTAACACGCTGGCACGTGATGTGCGAGTTTAGCAAGATTCGAGTCGTTAGACTTCAAACGTTTCTTGAGAACTTCCCACAAGATGACCAGCCCAACTCGTAGGTCTATTGTGGAAGTTTCGTAAAGAAGTTTTTATCTGCCTTCCATCACTGGAGAGGCAGGCCTTATATACATGCAGTACTTGTATCGTATTTTGTATTGTGTGATTCGTATCTACCTACTTGGACTTACGTCCGATGAATGCCTTTCGTGGCCAATAAGCATTCCATCAATGCAATAGTACATTGATTGATGTGGAGCATTGAACACTGGCATGAGGTGAGATCGCGGGTTGCTCGGTGTAACTCCAGTGCATCAATGTGTGATGGTCGCACATTCCGCCTGCGCATGCCCTTGGGTGGGGATCTGCACTCACATGACATGTAAGGTGGTTTGATTGCTTTACCACCTTACACTTTGTCAGTCGTTAAATTGTCCGAGGTCTTTTGCCAGTGACCACTGTGAGCACTGCGTTACGGATGTTAGGAACCAGAACTTCCCAACGAGGAGCAGTTGGAACGAGAAACCATATGTTGTGAGAGGTAAGAAACGAATCCGACTGTTCTTTAAGATTTAAGAATACAGAGCTCTAAGGAAGGAAAGAAAGGGACCGAGGGTCGATAGCGGACGGCTACGGCGTCCTCCGAGTCACCAGACATGCGACAGCTTCTTGACATTCACATCCGATGAGAGGTGGTGGACGCAAAACGGCATAAGGGGTGAGAAGGTGGGGAGATATGCTCGTTGACAGGCACGCCTGGCGTCCAAAAACCGACAATCGGTCTTGGGATGATCGGCGTCATGCTCGCTGTGTATGCCAACCCCTATCCTTTTACGGGCGGGGATGCGGAGGGCTGGGGTGGGCGAAGTAGAGACAGCAAGGGCGAGCCCGGTTCCCACCTGCACGCAGTATTCCGGAGAAGTTGGGTTCTACCTGCCACTGACCACATACCCGGTGAAGTCATGGGCATTGGACCGCGGTTGGTCTCTTCTCGTCAAGAATAGGGGCCTTTGCTTGTTGGCGCCTATTATCGAATGATGCTGGTTGGAAAACGGAGCCGAGTCGTGCATGCCACACCGCGCACTCAAAGGAGGAGAGTTGAGGGAGAAACTGGCGTTGGTGCTAGTGTCAGCATGCACGGATCGGGAATTCTGTCGTATTAGTACTTTCTTCGTGCGCTTCGTTGTGGCCGTGCGACTGCGTTGTCTATTCTCTGACTCTGACCGCGGGCAGTGGTAGAACCAAAAGCAAGTGATATAAGTTTGGTAAGAGCGGAAAGCCAAATCCTGGGATGCGGCGGCGTTGCACCGGAGATTTCATTTTAGGAGTGCCGATCCTTGTGTGCGCGGTTGTAGACAGATCGGAGGAGCGCCGACACAATCAGTGGTGGGCTGTACGACATATTTTGTCGAGAAGGAGAGATGTACTGGTAATTCACGCTTATTTGGCGTTCGGGAGGGTAGGATCCCGAGAAATGACGGTGATTGGGGAAGCGCGAACGCGTACAGTCGGATACGGGCGTTAGAAATCTAGCGTGCCGCATGCGCAGCAACGGGGATGCCGGTGTGAAAAGAAATGTGGTCTGAATGCATTAGATCTATTAGATATAGATCTCGTCGAACATCGGAGGCGGGAGTTTTTCATAGTTCGGATAACCACGTATCCGAGACTGAATGGATGAAACGCAGTAGGGTGGGTCGTGACGTAGAGGAGTCCCTTTCGTTTTGCATAACTGTACATGGGTACAGAACTGGCGGTGATACGACTGAGATTAGGGCTCTAAAGCATCCGATACAGATACAGAGGGTTTCTGGGAGACTTAACTTATTCGACGCATGACACTACACATCGCTGTTCAGACATCAAAGTGAAAAGAATCACATTAAAGTGTCATCCATGGGACAACAGAGGTGGTATCAGTGACGTACTCGACAACCCACACTGGAGCCAATGATCTGGCATGCTGATGTCCTCACTGAAGAAGGGTCGCGCGATTGGGAACACCCTGAAAGAGAATTACCCCCATTAGCAGTACGCTTTTCTCCAGTACTTACACGCGAATAGGGCAGAGTTAGTAGAAGGAGTACCAGCCGGTGCCAAATGCCAGAGTCTCGCTGTAGTGGAAGTTCCGCAAAGAAAGGAATTCTATTTTACGGGCCACATCACAGACTACAGAGGGTGCCATATTGAAAGGGGCAATATAAAAGCGAACGTACAATAGTGATGAGAGAATGGGGCCTGCATGACCGAGGGCTCGGCATTCTGGATAGTTAGCAAAGACTACCGCTTACATGTTAACCAGGAAAGGCTTGGTGGGGGGAGACCACCAAGTTGCGACATTGACGTCTGGCTGACGTCGGGATTTGCGTAAATCGCACAATGTAAGGAGTAGTCATGGCGGGCGGGGACACTGCGAAGGCAAGACACCAAGCGATTGTTTTGCCTTCACATTGTCATGGCGCGTCCCGAGCTGCGTTGCATGATTGTATGGGAATCGGCGCAGCGTTGCAGACAGCCTCTGTTGCCTGTCGTTACGCGGCTGTTAGGGTAGGAGAATGTCTCAACGAGTAGGGACTGCGGGATCAGCTGTGATAGGTTTACTTTCAGTTATCGTCGCATTCAGACACACGGCTCGCTTTCACAGGCTAGTGCGGTTGGGTTACTTGGTTGGATGCCAGGAGGACAGGGTGTGTCACCGTGGGTACATGCCGCTAGAGTTGGTAAAACACTGTTGCCACAAGGGTGGCGAAGAGGGTGATACGAAACCTGAACAGCACGGTTGGCAAGGGAAAGGCGAGGTGAAAGTGAGGTAGAGAGGGTGCAGCGATAGACCGATCGGTGGCAGGGAAAGCATGTCCATAGTGGACCCTTATGCTGAACACGCATACAAGTCACGATCGGTCTTCAAACACATGTCTATATATCGCGCACGGGGCGACGATGTTTCAACAAGATGATGAGTCTGAGTCACCAAGTTCGCAGAACCAAACTCACGGGGCCTAGAGTCTGGGTACGAGTGGGCAGCAGAGGCGGACCACGGGGGAGCTTGGACGCGGACCAAGGTTTACTCGCCATCATATTCGGTGCATCGTATGGGAACAAGGCTGTTCACGCCTGCCTTGGGGAGCAGGTGCTGTGACCGCACGTGGCGCATGTGTATCGTGAGGTAGGATTGAGTTAAGGAGAAGGATGAAGCACCTCGGGAACACATGAACAAATCGAGGACTTCAGGCAGGTTCCCGGGTGTAACAGGTAACATGGTAGTTATAGCTATGTGTTGGCGTGGCCCGAAGGGGAGCGATTTTGGAGCAGAGACCTAATGGATGACATTGAGGGTGTCCTGGCGATGGTAATGATGTGGATGTACGTCGACCGTGGGCATCAAGGAGTCTTCCGCAAGGACGGTGTGTGTTAATTCGACTCCAGGTGAACGGACGACACACCATAACGACCCCACAGGAGGCCAGATGGTGAGGGGACGATATGAGTTTATTCCTCGCGCAAGCCACAAGGCTGGAGCTGCGTTTGACGGCCGTGGGTTCAGCAATGGCCATAAGGCAGCGGAAGATCCATGGGTTTCAGGTTACTGTAGCATCAAGTTGAAGCCAATAGATTGTTCGAGCACTGTTAGAGGGCCACATCAGGAGGGGGCCAGACGTGGGCGGAGAATGTAAGGAGGCGGGGGAAGCGCATACAGTCGATTGAACGTGTGGGGAGGAAGCACGTGACCTGGGGATGGGGGTGATGGGGGTCTTATCCAGAGGGTGTCATAAGTCGAACTGGGCCTCGTTGAGGACACGTTGGGGAAGCTAGACGTCATTGGGGACGTGTTGCATGTTTGCTGGAGGCCAGATACGATCGTCAAGGAGACTTGTCAATTAAAAAGGAGGAAAACATGCTGTGCTCGGATGGGTCGGAAGTGGATTACACGTTCTCCTCGAGTTGAACGCTGAATGAGACTAGCCGCTAGTTCGGAAACATCAATGACTTGTCCGAAAGTAATTAGATGAAGGCATGCGGTTCCAGACGGAGAAACGGTCACGAGACCGCGATCTGGTGACATAATCAAGTTCGGGGGTTGATTTCCAGCCACAAGTAAAGCGAGTACTTCATTAACTTAGTTTCCTTCCTTCTTTTTTCCTTGCCTTCCCCAATATCCCGGCTCTGACGCTTGGGTGCACTTTGACCCCTATCTGTACCACTAGCATCAAACCCGTATAATACGTGAGTCTGTTTCCCTTTCATCCGCCCTTTTTTTATCGTTTTCCCTGGTCTCAACACCCAATAGTAGGATGGACTTTACCTTTGGTGGCAAGTATCGTCTGGAGGTGGAGCTCACGATCGGCGGTTGTGGTTTGTCCCTCCCTTTCTTAATATTTTGTTTTCTTGTGACCTTATGGAAGTTGCCTAGACAGGGACCGTCTTTTATTGAGTGCACAAAGTCTCAGGGAAAGAAGTGGCGATCAAGCTGGAACCGGTTGAGGAAAAGCAACTGAGTGAGTGGGAACCTGTTGCTTTTAGACCTCACCCGAACTGACCAAGTGCGACATTTCTCTCGTACCTCCTTGTGCCCCTGCAGTACTGTGCTGTACTGTCTACCCGTCGACTTTTGAATCGTGTGTCATTTCTATTTCTCCTCCCCTTGATTCCCATCTTGCCACATAACTAGTACAGCACTCAAGTCCCACCCAAACTGAGCTAGTCCCGAAAATACGACATTGGCTCCCATCAGCAGCCTTTGCCACACACCCCACCATGGCAGTCCAAGCGCACATCGCAGAACTCCTCGCCACGCGCCAGGTCAAGCCAGGCGATAAGCTCCCGCTAAAGGCGACCGTAAAGGACACGGATGCCACCAAGCCGTTCTCGCTCACTCCAACTGGCAAAAACATATTTGTACGTATGCCCGCATTATACCCCTCTTTCCTCCCCCTATGCACACTTTTTTTAAAATAAAGTAAAAAATGGGTTGTATCTGCGTTACGGACGAACACCCGCTCCCCGATTTTTTTTGTTTCACCCACCTTACGTCTGCCCAAACGTACTCACAAATAAATACCTATAAACGTTTGCTTTGCACGCCTGCGGCTTTCATCCCCACTTGCAGCTCGCAGGCTCCCCGGATACATTGAGAAGTATGACAAGTTCAAGGCGGAGGGCATCACCGTGAATGACATGTTCGTGACAATGCATTCCCTGTCCGTGTCTGCGCGCACAGCTCGTCTCGCGGCGCAGCGAGAACACTAAATCACTTTCTTACTTGTCATAGTCCTCCCTCCCCCTACATTCTTTATGTTTCCTTTCTTTTCGTCTTGACTAATAATTGATGTCTACGATGTATGGCGTGGAAGGAGAAACTTACTCCCAATGGAACACGTACGACCCAATGTGTTCTCCTTCGTGTTTCAATGGGCTGATTCTCTCTGTTATTAAATGATGAATCATAATTTTAAAATGAAAAGCTGTTCGTTTCATCGCTGACGACCAGGCGCTTTTGTTATGGGGCTTGGCCTCGCCCTGGATGCCACGTCGGTTCTCGAACCACTGCATGCAAAGGCAACGCATCCCCCCATTAGTTTACAGGCTATGTCTCGCTGACTTTTTCTGTACTTTCTGCGTTTCTTTCCGGACAGCGCTTTGTAACTATTGCGAACGATGACACCATTGAAACCGTACTTGTGGAGGAAAACGCGGGCGAGTTGACCCAGACGGAGGCCTTGTTATAGGATTATCACCAAAGGGGGGGGCGCATTGATCGAGAAACGCAATGCATGTCTGTATTATTCCTTTGAAAATAAATTTGTCATTTTGTCGCCGTGTGTACCTTGCACGATGTATAAATGGAATGGGATGCGCTGTCACGGTATTGGGATCAACGGACAGCCTTGCTGTATGCGAACTACAGACGACCTCCTGCGCCCGGACGTTTGGAGATGACACGTTCTGGCTAACCAGCACCCAATGCAGGCTTTCCAACGCGTTTGAACCATGGTCATTAACGGTACGATAATCGGTGTGCAGATGGAACGGTGTGTTACCTGCATCAGCTCATAACCGCAAATTAATGAGATTGTCTAAAGTTTCGCTATTTTTGAGGAGTTTTCATGGAATATCAATGCGTTCTCTCCTACTCTCCATGCCTCAACACTCAGCCTCTGACTGTCTCTCTGGATGACCTAGTGTCACCGGCACTCGGGGGTTCATACGTTCATACCGAACCGAGGGAAGCTTCGGGAACCAGCCCAAAGGATAGCAAACTTAGCCGTTAGGCCTGCGTTAGGCCGCGTTAGGAATCCTTAGGATGGGGGAGTTAACCGGAAGCATGTACAAGCCAGGTTACCAGTTTACGCCCATGTAGGATACAAAATAGCATCGTAGTCTCTGGAGTAGGACAAGTCGAATCTCCTGTCTAGTTTTCTATTCCAATCCCAGTACGTTAGCTTTCAGATCTCTTGTTACAATGTTACCGGCCGTGACATCTAGGGACGGCTGACATTTCACCCCGGTGCGCCAGCGACGCTATTCAAACATCTCGTGTCATGCGAACGAGGGGGACCCTCCAGATTTACAGTAGTCTGGTAGATTGACACCGACTTGTGCCGAACTATTTCCACCAATCATCTTGCGTATGTGCTAATCCATTGACCCGGATGACTCGATGACTCGGAGGTATTAGAAACTGATAACACTCCCTCAGTGATGTGATGATACACGAGACTTAGATTATACCTGATAACACTCTAGAGTACAGTGAGTTGTGTGTGTGTAGGTATAGAATATGAGTACGTACCCCTCAGTGATGTGATGATACACGAGACTGAGGGGAAAAAGAACCACAAGCAGGTTCAAATACGAACGCGAACAATCACGTGTACCCGAAGACAGGTATCGTGATCTGAGTCGTGGTAATCACGTCTCAACAGGAGGCAGTGCAATTGACCTTCCCCATAGTGACCAACCCCTTCTACCCACACACATCCCACTCTCTTGCTATCATTCCTCGAGGTTAACCGATCACAGTCCCAGACACACCTTTCCTTCCCTACTCGCGATATGGCCCACCAACCTCAATCCGCTCACTTTCAAGCCCTTTTCGAACCTGCGTTGCAGGCGTATGAAAAGAAGGCCGGCGTTTCATTGACACAACATCCGCTCGCCATCAAACTCCAGAATTGCGACTCTGTCGAGGCCATTACTGGCCTTTTTCAAGAGCAAGCACGGGCTTTTGGGAATTTGCAAGGAAGTGATAAAATCATGAAGTCTATCAAGGCGACCATATCAATTTTGACCAAACTTTCATCCGCCGCCTTGCTCACCGATGCCTTTGGCCTGGTACGTCAACAGGAGCTAGTCGTATGTTTCACCTCTTTGACTGTTTTCTTACAGACACTTCCACCCGCGAGAGCGATGCACGCTTGTCTCGCCATCCTACTTGATGTACGTCCCGTTCTCCAGTTCATGTTAAGATGGCCTAGTGAGATCCGAGTCATGCAGGCGGCCAAGGGCGTAATATCCAACTGCGACGCACTCATCGACTTGCTCGAGGCGATCGAACACTTTCTAAATCGTCTAGATATCTACACACGTATCCCTCCTACGCCCACAATGGACGAGGTCGTGGTCAAGATTCTGGTGGATTTAATCGCCACGCTCGCTATAGTGACAGAAGAACTCAATCAGCGACGATCGAGTGAGTCTATTCTGGTTGACGTTTCACTTTTGCTCAGCGCCGCGCAGTCAAGTTCATAAAGAGGTTTTTCAAGGAGAAGGACATCCAGGCAGTGCTGGAGAGGCTCGACAGACTCACGCAATACGAGGCTCGGACTACCGCAGCTCAAACACTCGCTGTTGTCCACGGACTGGTCCAGAATATGAGGGGGTTCATGGATGGTGAGCCATGAACGCGGCTTGTACTTGTAATCCGCTGTATTGAACAGCATTTCTCTCTAGATGGGAAAGTGACCATTGACGGTATATGGGAAGACCTCAGTACGTTTTGTTGGCAACAATCAGCCAGTTCCGCGTTTGACTGAGCGCTAGAAATCTTACATCACATGGCGAGCGAGATGAACAAGTCCAAACGTGGGTTGTTCCTTAATGATGGTAGTACTTCCTGGAAGCGCTGAGGTTGTCAGGTGACAAATTACTGAGAAATATTCGAAGTTGGCTCTCTCCCCCTGATCCATGGAAGAATTACAATATCGCCTGCAAATTGCGGCAAGATCAGACGGGGATGTGGTTCATTAACAGTAATATACTCTCGGGGTGGAAGGCATCCGGACCCAGTTCCCTCCTGTGGATACACGGGAAACGTGAGTCACCTCCCAGCGCTTACTCCGTCGCAACTGACTGATTTCCCCCTCCACAAGCGGGCGCCGGCAAGCGCGTTCTTTGGTATGTTAACGATCCAATATCTTCACCTTCGAAAGCTTATGGTGTTGGGAAGTTCCACTATCATCGAGGATGTCGAGGACATGCAAAAATCTGGGCTCGCATCACTAGCTATATATTACTGTGACTTTAGGGAGGACGAAAAGAAGGACCTCCGTGGGCTTCTCTCATCTATTCTATTTCAGCTTTGCGACCAGTCCGAATCCTATTACGATATCCTTGCCGCTTTTTATTCGACACATCGTGATGGCGCCCAAAGCCCTGGCGATGACGGACTTGTGCAGTGTCTAAAGGACGCTTTGAGTCTCCCGGGACAAGCCCCAGTTTATCTGATCGTAGATGCCCTGGACGAATGTCCAAATACGTCTGCACTATTGTCATCTCGCTTGGAGGTCTTGAAGCTTCTAGAGAACCTTATCGAGTCACAACTACCGAACCTGCGCATATGCGTGACCAGTCGACCTGAGGCCGACATCAAGCTTATCCTCGGGCCATTGACATTCCGGTCTGTTTCTTTACACGATGAGCGGGGACAAAGGGAGGACATCGAGTACTACATCAAGTCGATCGTGAACACAAATAGGGACATGCGAAGATGGAGACCAGAGCACAGGAAGCTTGTGATTGATGTCCTGACGGAAAGAGCGGATGGGATGTAAGGAATTGATTCCTACTTTTTTTCACTACTCTCACTGATATATCCCTGGTAGGTTCAGATGGGTGTATTGCCAGTTGGATTATCTGGGTAAATGCCTCCCAGGGCGTGTCCAGCATGCTCTGGACGAATTACCAGCGACACTCGATGAGACGTATGAACGCACGCTGCAGGAGATCAATGACACAAACTGGGAATTTGCGCGACGGCTGATCCAATGTGTCGCAGTGGTTTCCCGCCCGCTCAGAGTCGAGGAACTGGCAGAGTTCCTTGCATTTGATTTCAACACAGGGCAGATCCCGACATTTCACGAGGATTGGCGCCTAGAAGATCCAGCAGAAGCGGTGCTTTCTACATGTTCCACATTGCTTTCCCTTGCCAACGTCGAAGATTCGCAAGTAATACAATTTTCGCATTTCTCGGTCAAGGAGTTCTTGACCTCTGTCCGGTTTGGCGAAAAAAGCAACACAATTTCCCGGCGCTACCATGTTTCTATAACAATCGCGCATACACTCGTCGCTCAGGCATGTCTTGGTATTCTACTGCACCTGGACAAAATCATCACCAAAGCCATCCTGCTGAAATACCCCCTCGCGGAATATGCGGCCGAGCACTGGTTCGAGCATGCCCGTTTCGAGGCCGTGTCACAACGTGTTGAAGAAGGGATGAAGCAACTGTTTGACCGAAAAAAACCCCATCTTGCCGCTTGGCTCTGGATATGCGACCCAACTGTTCCCTCTTGGACACGAGATAGATCGGTTAAATCACCGCGGACACCTCATGGGACGCCATTACATTACGCTGCATTTTGCGGCCTAAGCCACGTTGTAAAATTCTTGGCCGTCGAGCACCCAGAGGATGTGGATTCTCGGAGTTTCACTGGTGAAGAAACGCCTTTGCATCTAAATTCACAAGTGGGTTGTGTGGATGTGGCACGGCTCCTCATCGAGCACGGCGCTGATGCGGCAGCCCAGGACGAGCACGGGTCGAC
>Ga0307509_10008239_pt1 | contig 13330 bp, 14 predicted proteins | sample 10_EM_MG_FD_202245 | JGI IMG/M metagenome (GOLD analysis project Ga0307509, IMG submission 202245) | Populus trichocarpa ectomycorrhiza microbial communities from riparian zone in the Pacific Northwest, United States - 10_EM | ecosystem: Host-associated > Plants > Roots > Unclassified | place...
ATTCAAACATAACCCCCCCCCCCCCCCCCCCGAGAAATCTATTCCGGGAAATTTACCAGTCCTAAACACTATTAACAAGAACACTTCAAGAAAGGACATGTATCTTGGAGAAAACTCACAATCTCGCAACCTCCGCTAGGGGCATACTAATATTCTCCGGTAGTATACTCCTCCCGAGCCCGTAACTCCCGCTCTTCAGCATATTGTGATGGCACGGCTCGAGCAAGTACGAACTCGCTAGGAAGCTGTAGTCTCGGTACAGCGCTGTTAGCATGACTTGGTCGTTCGCGAACTTGCCTACGTGCTCAACAAGGTTCGGGAATTCCTGCTCGACGACCTCGCCCAGGCGGCATTCAGCCAGGAGACCCGGTTCGCCGGTGGCGGTCTTTATAGGGCAGCGGTGGAGGAGGGTATCTAGGGCTGCGAATTCTGCGGGAAGTTCGGTGATGGGTTCCTGGGTTGGTCGTGTTAGGGTGGGTCTAGATTGGATGGGGAGGATGGGGAGGAGGGATACTTACGTCCCTAGGGAGAAATCCTCTAGTGGTGCTCACCATGAAAGCTGGCAGAGTCTTGTCATCCTTCCTAGTATCGTCAAGGACTTGGAATGGCTGGAGGGTTGGAGTTGGAGTCATCGTTGGGTTAAGGAATATTGATACGTAGATGTCAGTTAGCTTCGAATGAGAAACCCACTATGATACAGAATCACTATATCCAGAACCACATCGCTGGGGAGCAAGGAAGGGCCACTGCCAATTTATACGTAGCGTTCCCTACCTCAAGCACTACTCAATTTCCGGTATCCCACATACCTATCGTACCTACTCTGCATCCCCTATCAACAGAACCACCCTAATCTCTAACCCCAATTCAATTTTATCTCTTTATCTTTTACAAGAGGTGGAGCCGGGCATCTTGTCTCGTGCCAACCACGTCAGGCCTCTGTACTAGCAGATGGTGTTCGTGATATCGGTTACCATCGGAATATTTCATCCGGCCTACATTTTTGCTAAACCCGGCCAACATTTGTGCCTGAGAGTTCTCTCACTCACACACAGAGATGAATTTCTGTTACTCAACCGGAATATGAGAATGTCCGGCTTTTTGCCTCTTGTTCATTTTCTAGAGGCTTTTGCCTCACCGCTCGGTCAGGTGTGTCTTCTTTTCGCAATAACTTCTGTCTATCTCTTCGCTTCTTACTGTAATTTATTTCTTCCGTTTCGATATTACAGAGCGAACTTTGCTTATTCTCACACGAGGTAGCCTAGGATTCTTTATTATTAGTATGGTTACGGTTTCATGTTCGAGAGTGTCGCGCACGTAGGTTTAAAGAAACACAGCGGCTACTATTGCATTCACACAAGCACTTTGTTTAACCTGTCAGCTGCAAAATACCGGTTATGCTTGAGTCCTTTCTATTCACTCCTTCAAATCCTACTGCGGGTAATGGAGTGTTCGGAGGCGGGGCAACTACCCTCAAATAGGCAGCGACAACCAGCGTCTTGGCATGATAAACACTAGCGACCCGTACAACAATGATAAGACCCCACCATGCAGTCTGAACCCGAAAGCATACTATACCGCAGATTAGGGACAGACAACCCGTAGATAAAAGGGGTCTGCTGAGGAATTTTCCATCGTTATCGGTCATATCTCCTTCTATAGCTCTTGCGCTCCCCGGAAGACATCGGGATGAAAGCTCGCTTTACTCGTGGAGGGGTCTGGCAGAGGTGGCTTGATATTCAGGTACATGTGGAGCGTGAACTGTGCAGGCGGGCGGTTATGCTAGAGAACTACTGTACGGTACAGGGCAATGTCTAACTCTTCCGCCTCTCCTGCAGCCACATCTCAACAACTGCTAGCTAAACTGCCACCCTTAATAATTCAGCTGATTAGTTTTTGTGCGTGTGATGCATTGGCTGAGGGGAGTCTCGAAACGTGCAAAAATATGCAGCAGCAGTCGCATCATCACTAATGGAGCGCACATTAACCTACCACTGCTCCAGTAGACAGAAGTAGCTGCTCTCTAAGGTCTGTTATGATCTCCGACATATTTTTCCAGCTGTATGGTACCACTTTAGTTGATCGGTCCAAGAAGTGGCTGCATTGCCCCTCTACTTCTCAGGCATCGTGGGACCATTGGGCATTGTTTCTCAGGGTCTCTGAGCACAGCTGTGGAGATTCTGAACGGAACCTGCCCGAGATCCCTTAATGTAAGAACTTAACTTTAACTACGAGGCGTCAATACCCGGACCTCGTTCGTCAACACCGTTCGTGGCGCTACGCCACAAATCTAAAGAAGTGGCGAGCTTAGAGTGTCTGGTGCCATTTATCCTACTAGATTAGCTGCTGGGGTCGAAACCTTCCTGTTGACCCAAGTACGGTATTTCTTAACCCATGTTGCTCCAGAGGCGCAGTGAGATATTGTTGGTAGATGTGATGTGCAAATTTAGGCGCGGGGAGGCACCGCAGGTTCTCGCATAAGCCGGATCGGAGCTGGGGATCGCTAAGAAAAAGATAAAAGTGAACAAGCCAACGGGAAGACTGGGAGTTTGCTACACTCTCCCATGGGCCGTCTGAAACAGCCGAATACGCAGCCAAGCACACCAAGGCCTGATTTGGCGACTATTAACCGAACTTGGTCGGAAAGCAGGGTACTTAGTCTTTTTAGTGCTTAAATGACTCAGCGCTCCTGGCAGGATTAAATATTCTCAGCAAACCATTAAAGCCCAGACCCTTCCAGGACGGGCTTAGCGTGCCCGGCTACAGATTGACTGTTCTCAAGGGATAAGGTGAATTTGCCACACTGCAAAGAAACGAATGGAAACGATTTAGCAGGACTGCATCAGCCTACACTAGCGCCAATCCGACTCATACGGACTTAGTCTACGGTGTTGTGGAGCCTATCAGCGCCGCGTTGATCAGCCCTATGGACCCAAGAGTGCACTTGCCTGCAACCACGGAGCAACCAACAGCAGAACTGCTTCGCCGGACGACAAAAATGTCCAAGACAACCCTGCAGGTTGGGGGAATCTACATCCCTTCGAAAAAGGAGTTACATATTCCTCCGCCTCCCTCTGAAGGGACTTATCGTGCATGTAATGCTTGTGGGGTAAGCTGAGGTACGGATGTCTCCCCGGGGTTGGCATCCATACCGTAGGATCTCTTGAAATCCACTATTAGATCACTAGCGGAAATCAGCCCCAGCCCAAGATAGGTTTAGGTAGACAAGTTAATGGAATTGCGAATACCAGTTAATGAGATACAACACCTCCTGAGGGCTGATCTTATACAGTACTATGCCAGGAAAAAACCAATCCTTCTTGGAGCTCTGGTCTCTGAATTGCGAGATTACGGGGCTGACTGAGATAGATAGCAGATTTCAGGAGATTTCACGGTATGCCAGTAAGTGTGTTGGGAGGTACCAAGCAGATCGTCTATGTGCGCAATGCGCCACTTGATAAACATCATGGATGGTTGGTTACCAGAGGAGTGAATTAAGTGGTTAGCCCGATCCGGCACTTCGGCCAACCCCGAGCAGGTCAAATCCCTAATTGAAAATCATATCGAGGTTATATTTGGAAAAAAGAATAATCGTTTCCACAGCGGATACTATTCCGGTTGAATGATACATACAGCTTGATCTCTGTGATTCGACCATAATAGAGAGCTGAGCGAAGCGCTTGTGTAGTAAAATATATAGTAAGACGTTAGAGGTTCGAATGGTCTACTGGCACACTCAATTACACAGAAAGGTCCTGTCCATTGAGGGGTAGTATATAGCATAATCCTTGCGATGTATCTTAGCTGTGTTCGCAGAAACCTGAGGAATCGTGGGTTTACCATAAAAGCTTCTCTGATGCTATCCGCGAGCAGATCCTCGCACCCCAAAGGCATCTGGCCAATGGCTTCCATGACATATCCGCCAACAACTGGTCCGCCGGCAGTTTTACACCCGTATTTTGTGATTGCCCAGCCTATATGCTTTTTGAGACTCCGTTCCAACCTTGCGCAGGTTTCCATATCTTGATAGGCGGGTCCCCAAGTGACCTTAAAGTTACGGTATAGGACTCTGTATTGAGTTGTGCATGTGATATGAATGATAGGAATAAGATCGCCGGCACTAACGGAGGTTTCCAGTGACGAGAACAGTGCAGAATCCCAGGGTTGTAATGGCTGATCACCGCGCAAGCCGCGTTTCTGGAGTGAGATTGCGCCTAGATTGCGTCTGAGGGTTGCAGTATTCTCGGGAGTGTTGGTAATTGTTGCTGCTATGGGAGTTTTTGTGTTAAAGGGTGAGTCGGCGTAGTGTTGGGGGGTTAAACTTGCTGCTGGTTGTATCTGGCCGTGAAGGTCTAATCTCACCATCTTTACCATAAGTCAATCCGACTGGCACTTCGTGGCCCCAAGCTACGTCTGTACACAGAAAACCACAGGTCAGTGCAAATGTTGGATTCGATACGCAAGTGGAATGGGGTCTTTAACTCGTTTCCAATTGATGCAATTCCGCTGGCACCTTGTAACCTCCATGTTCTTTGGCCGGAAGGCAAAATACGAGGAGAATATTGGCTAGGATTAACCAACCGCACGGCTGAATGAAACCGTAAGTAGCCATCGTGATGGATAGGGCGAGTGGCTGATACAAGTTGATATTGGAAAAGACTGTTCCGGATTATCCCACTCTCAAGATAGCCGGGCTGGTAGAACTTCACAAAATATCGCTCAAGGGAGGGAGAATAAAAGAAGAAAGAAAACAAAATCAATTCTTGTCGTAAATCGGGTAGGCCGTCTGCCTTCTCGCACAGAAGAATGTCGTCGTTGATCAAATGACGATGTTCCGTCAATTAATCGACGATGGTGCTTTCTCTGGATATCCTCTACCTCTTATGTGCTGACGAGGCAGATAGAGGAAAAGCAGTCCCGCGAAAGCTTTTCGCCCACGGACACTCCCCGCAACAGTTACCTCTACAACCATAGCTAATGCTAACTATAGCTACCCATAAACATGCGGTCATCAACAACAAAACATCTAAATCTGGTTTCGCCCCACAGTACTCGAGTATTCGGAGGTTCTCCTCCAGGGAAAGGGTGTTTCAGGGTGTTTTTCAAGGGGCAGGTCCCCATACGCACAGTCCACGGTAATGTTGTGTTAAGGAATTCGTTACCCGCAAGAACAGAAATACTCTGCTCTGCTAGCATGCGATTGAGGTAAGTTCAAGCTCAACTGGAGTAATAAGGATTCCTAGAGCAAATATCAATCTACTGGGATTATCTACCGGTATCATATCTCTGCCTGGGCCTACCCTTGCTTGGCCCAGCTCTCAATAGCTGAGCACACTAGTTTTCAGCACATCTTTCAAGAAAAATGGTGTGAAAGGTGGCTTAGGATTGAATTGGTGAGACTGCCATGAGGAAGTCTTGATTCTATGTCTTTTTGTGAGTCAATCGCGGACACTTGAGCAGCCAGCACCTTCATACAAGATCACTCGGAAAAAAGTAGTCGTGCGAGAACTTGAGAGCCAACAGCCAGCCCAAAACTAATTTAAGAATGCATTTGAGCTCTCTAATCCATGTTGAGAAGCTGTGATGACAGAGATGTAGTACCTGACGATCCCGTAGGATACAGTGGCCTAGAGTAGGATATTTTGTGTCCTGGCAATAAGGCTCGCCGGGATCATATATTTAGCATTATAATATTATTCCCTCCAATAGCACCTCTCAAATCGCAAAAGCGGGTCTGCGGGTGTTGTGGATATGCTTCAAAATCGTGTACCGCCTTGCACACTAAGCCCCGTACGATGGTACAACAAGCCCCAGTGAGACACCGCTTAGACTGGGTAACATGTGTTAATCCGAGGCAACCCAGTTCTTGACAAAATCCGGGGCCGGTATTTCGGTCTTTTCAGACGAAACTTTCCATCCATCGTACCATATCCTGTCAGCGAGGAGCGTGCGACGTGGGAAATCCTGATCCTTGAACACTAAAAGTTCTAAATGTCGAGAATGAGTGTAGTGCACTAACACTTGTAGTATGATGTGATTGCGGGCGAATGTTCAGCTGGTTGGCAATGCAGCGGAGCGGGGTTTATCGACGAGAATTGATTGTTTCGTATCAAACATCCGGCATACTCGTACCCGATCCAGGAAGTTCTAGTATCGTAGCACCAAAAAACGGGCATGCGAGCATGACGAGGTCCGACGGTTGCCAAGACAAAAAAAGCATCGGACGCCGTCGTCCAACGAAACACCAGAACGGCCAAGATTCTGCATTTCCATCTACGCTCTTGGTGGTATGGAATTATTTCTCTATCGGAAGCCGAGATTAGTTTGCCCGGATACAGATTTCACCACTTTGCAATACTCCGGTTCTAAAGCGGGCTTCTGCGGTTTTGACGTCAGATCGTTGCATCAGTCGCGCCGGCAGCTGAGCCTCAATTCAGAGTCACGCTTAGTGAGAATATAGTAACATTCTTTTTACAAGAAGTGTAATTGTTTCCCTGTTTCCCAACAATGTCGGTAGTGGTGACAGCAGTAGTGATCTCATTCTGATTGAGGCAGTGGCGGTTTTGGGCGATAGGAAACTCGATGTTGACATGATGCACTTTTTTTTAAGGGTCTTTCATCGCCCGGTGCAACCAAAGGGCCACATTGACTATGATACTCGTAATTTGGTTCGGGGGGTTCCCCTTGGCTGAGTAGCTAGGGAGCGGCCGATCGGCAATTGGGCCGCATAAACAGCGAGGCTAATAGAGACAGCAAAAAGACTCGAGATGTCAAGCAAATGCGGTTATATGCTAACTAAATTGCTAGGATTTGACTTTGAATACGAAACCGTAAAGTCCCCAATGCTCTGGAGATAGGTTGTCGCAGAATGTCTTAACAAGATAATGCCCAGTGGTAAAAGCATCCGATCTGGAGATCTTTCAGAAGAGAGGTTGCACTACAGCGGCATCGATCTACGAGTATAAGCGACTGAAATATGGAGTAAGCGAACTTCTTGGCAACAGTCATACGAGGCTGCGCTGCTCTCCCAAGAGAGTTCGCGTAAGGCAGACGGGCCCCAAAGTCCTTGAGCGAGAAAGTCGAAGAAACACATTTACGAGAGGTAGACATGCCCTATCTACCTAATATATCCCTGTTCTACCAACCACACTGTATTAATCCTTCCCACGAGGAAAGCGGGCGGGTGACGTACGGGGGGGGTATTTGGTGGACAAAAAAGGAGATCCTCAAGGTTAGGGTTACGAAAAAAATAAAAATACTTGTGATTGATCCCTGTTCGTTACCCGCCCAACTTCCTTGTGGATAGTGGAGACTGTGCTCGAGTATCGCACCGGTACCCGAGTACTCGTGCTTGTGTGGAACGAGTGCATCAGGCACGAGCTCCGGAGAAAGGTAGGAATCGGTATGTGTTTCAAGTTGGCGTGGGGTGATAGTTCCCCACTTGTTCAACCTATTGGTACCGTATTCATTACCCCTCTTGGCGGAGGCGGGCAGAAAAATACCGACTCTAAGGCGAGTTGTGGTACCGCTTCGTGGGCTAGGAGCACTACCGTATAGGTTGCATATTACCTGGTTTTGGGGAGTGTGTGTTTTCGGTCACGGGGAGTTGAGCCCCTGCGAAAATATCTAGACTTGCGTGCCCTATGACTGAACTTCAGCAGAAAGCGCGAAGGCATCAGTCCCCACGCCGGAAATACCGGTATGTTTAATGGAAACTGAAAAACTTTTGTCAAGTGAGCTTAGCGCCCGGAACAGATCTTGACGAGCCGAGGGAATAGTATGAGGATCATCATCTACCTATCTTGCCCATTCGGCCGCCAGGGCCGCCTAGCCAGGTTAAGGGTAAGGCAAGCTGTCTTAAGATTCTATCCACTTCCGTTCAGATCCTTTTAATTACCAATTCCTCTGGTGGGAAATTTCATACGAGAGCTGCATGCCAGGGTAGTATGAATTTACGTGCGATGGGGCTCATAGAGCGTATTTAAAGTACCGTATGTCATTGGGATCGGCTCCACCACCGCTTGAGTAAAGCCATGAGAGTAGCCTTGGAATGTGATCAACAAGATCGATGCCCCCGTGTCACCGGGGGCATTTTTGTAACGAAGCTTCGCTAGAAATAACCTCAACCACCGTCATTGGTTTTTGAGGCGAGGTTTCTACCTCTTTCTGTGGAGAGGGGCGTTCGGCAGAGCCGGGTGGCCGTCGGCCCATATCAAGGCCGGTTCGGGGAAGCTGCAAGGCAAACTCACGAGTTGTGTCAACTGATGAGAAATTGGGACGCATAGATTCCGGCCATAGTGAGTGTGCGTATTTCCTACGATACCTAAGGCTACTATGAGTCTTTCAGACCAAAAGCTTAAGGTTGGCCCCTCGAAACTAAACAAAGAATGTAGTGGACATAGGTTTCTCGGCAGGCATAGATGTTGCGAGTGAGAAAAGGTGGATATGTTGGTGTCGATCGGACGCCGCGGTAATTAGATCCGGCTAGTATGCTACCGGTACCAGTACCACGTATTGAGTAAGGGATTTCCAGGGGTCCGGGTGAAACCCACACCCCAAATTCTTCAAGCCACGTGCGAGATGCTTTCGGGCAATCCACTGTTTCTATCGGCGAGGGTGGTATCTCATCAAGCATCTAGCAGCACTTCTAGCTCTAGTTTGGGAGCGGGTTTGCTGGTGACTCTCGTTTTCTCGTTCCGTGCCGGAGCCGAATCCCGCAAACTTCCTCTGCCCCCCCTAAGGCAAAGTACCGCAGGCCTCTCCTTGGGAGAAACTTTGGAATTTCTGCGAGAAATTTTCTTCCGACGATGGCCACAAGCTCTGGCGCTAAGGACATGCGATTATTTCTTATTTATTTTATTTTCGCTATTATTGCTATTGGTAATGTGGCCTGTGTCCTATCATAGTAGTGTACTGTACGTTCTGCTTTTTGTACCTGCATATTGGACTTTTCAGAGTGGCCGGCTGTGCATCTACAGGGTTGCATGATGCTCAAGCCGCAGTGAGTGGTAGGGCTGGGATGTGGGGGAGAGGGAAGGGAAGGAATTTGGCAACGAGTGAGCGGCTACATGCTCTGCAGCTTACAGACGCAGCGGGAAAACACTCAGCAATCGCGGGACCTGGCCAGTGAAAGTGTCGTGATCTCCATTTGGGCAATAGCCTCTAGCAGATAATGAGGCGGTGGTTCAGCGTGATATCAGAGCAGTGAGCATCAAGATACAGTAGTAAGATGATAAATCTTGATTCTGACGACCATCCGAGCTTTCGCTGAGCAAGCCTTGCCGATGGTGAGCTTTAGAAGAAGCCGCGGCACTACTGGTGGCAGTACTCAGCAGTGCTTCTAAGTGTATCGGGTCCTTCGCTGAAATGCGAGACGATTCTGAATGGGCCTGCGGTGAGAGGTTGATAAAACTTCGGTGGTGTGAACACGGTGGGTTAGGGCCTAGACGGTCGCGACATCCTTTCCCACCGGTAACAGCGATCCATCTTGACATGATCTAATCTGACTGCGACAGCAGGGTCGAGCAAGTGAGAAACCGGATTAAATCACTCGGAAAAAAGCTGTTCCCGACGGTTGCGGCAACTTCTTGGGCTCGCGACAGTTACCACAGGCTATCGAGGCCATGCCGGTGTCCTTTTCTCCATCCAGAGCGAAGGGGCCGAAATGGCTCAGGGAGATGTGGCCCGTTGGAATGTTAATTTCCCCGATGGGGCATTGTCCTTTGGTCGCACTGTTACTCCTACATACAATGCTAGGAAAATGGCGGCAAGAGGTATGAACCCGAAGATTATCGCTTAAAGCAGGTTGTTATGTGCATTATCCTACTGCTTATGGAGAATAATGGGCTAGTGCCGGCGCATGGCGCCCGTAGTGTGGGAAGCCTTGAGAAATTCGCCTCACCTAAAATTGCAAACAGCGCTAGACCATTTCTAGTCCAGTCCACGGAGCTTCAAGCTGAGTTGAAGCAATCTCCCCCCACCCCAACCCACCGACTCCACCCTTGCAACGAAATCGCTTCTGGTCTGGGAAACAAGTTACTTGGGCACTTCTCCTGGTACCTTGCAGAAGAGATGAGATCTCCACGCGAGAAAGAAGCATGGAGCAGTTTTCATCCTGGTTCGCGGGTGCTTTCTAGCCTAGTCTGACCCAGACCTCTGGCATTTCTTTTCGCACGGGGAGCTGAGACCACCCATAGCTGGATCCTAAGAACAGCTGAGCATTACCATACTCCAGCCAACCATTGGCGACTACTAGCACCTTGGAAAACCCCCCATCGGCTTTCTTCCTTGCAGCCTATGCATGTCCTACCATCCAATCACTTTTTCGCGCTCTACACTTTGCGTGCCCGCTTCGTTGCGGGAACGGCGTGTTGACATAGAGACCACCAGGGCGCAACGTGACTGCAGTCCCCCCTTCCTTCTCACTCCGTCACTCTGGCCTGGTCTCCCTACGTCCCTACCTCCCTACACAACCACACTAGCCCTGGGAAACCGATGACTGCTGTCTAGAGCTTGCGATGACTACATTGCGATCTTTTGTGAGGTGGGCTGTGCGAGCTCGGGACCTGGCACCGCAACCTGTTGGGGATCTCGCAGGTGCATTTCTATTCGGATCATTCAGTGCACGTTCCACATCCCAGGACCGATCGCCCTACTGTGCCGAGCTCTTGAAGTGGCTCTTTTGTGTATATAATACTCGGGGGTTCGCCGCCATTATGTTTGCTTCATACTTCGCCGCACACCAACCTACATTCGCTCCATTCGACAAGCATTTAACTTCTATACCTTTAGATACATTCGATTCATTCATTCGTTGCCACACTATACAATTTCTACTTCTACTTTTCCACTACCGGATTTTCAATTCTCTTTCTCTCAAGAGCCACATACATCAAGAGATACTCCGAGCGACTATCCAATTACAATCGCTCATACTCAGCGATCCTTTTACCTATTTCAACCCAATCTTTATCTTTTTAAACTTCAAACACCTTTTTAAGCACCTTTCAAGATGTGCATGAGAGTTGTCGAACGCTACGCTGTGTGCAAGTGTGTCTACTACACTCACGGTATCGATCAGTGCTCAGCATATGGTCGCCGCGGTCACGCCGTTCAGGACAAGACTGTGCTCGTCGGTCATACCTGTCCCCACCATTCAAACGCCAATTGGGCCACCGGCCCCGCTCCCAACTTTGGTATGGGAGAATTCGGCCACTACCATGCCTACAGGCGGTAAATCTACATCTAATTCGATAAGTCGTCCGGCGATCCCGCTGGGAAGGGTCCTCTCAACGGAATATTCCCGGGTTGGAATTTGGGAAGACGAAGGCGAATCAAACATGGAGGAGGAATGGTAGTTCTCGGGGATGGAAATGGATGTGGAGATCCTGAATGCGATATCAAGAGAGGAAAGAGAGCTCAAGGAGGGCATTGACGAACCGAAGATCCGAATTCCGGGAAGCGTCTTTTTTCACGCATCGGCTGAAATTCGTGGGATCACCTTATTGCGGTTTCGATTTGTTCGAGCAGTTTACGATTCACGCTGGGCGGGGAAAACAGGTTTTTTTTTCATAGAGCGGGCAGTTTGGTTTGGTTTGGGTTTTTTACGCAGACGTTTACGAGGCATTGCGCAATACACGATTAGATGGGAAATGACGCTAATTATTTTGATTTCTTTTTGTCATCATCATTTTCCGCCCTCTATTGTCTATTGAGCAGTAGTAAGGGTAAAAGTCGGAGCTGTCGGAGTCTTTGGTTAGGGAGTTTTTTCTTATCTTTTTTTCCCTTCTTTCCCCTCTTATTGCTCACTACTCAACTTTGTATCTCCCCTTGTTCCCCTGTCGTTTTTTCCGTAATCATTTATACACGTAGGCCTTTTCTGTTCCCCTTTTCTTACTATCGCTTTGTACACTATCTTGCGATGTGTCTTTTTTGTCCTTTTTTTGCTTTAAGGTGTTTGAGCGTTAGTCAAGGATTATTTATTTATTCATTAACTTTGCGGCTTGAAATCTCATTCGTGGAAAGCAACCGACTGACTGCCAAGCGTCTTTTTGTGGAATGGCTGTGGTCCTTTGTCACCGTAAAAACCTACCATTGTGGAGGGGAATGTGGGGGGGGCTTCGATAGCAAAAAAGAAAAAATCAGGGCCACCGGCTTTCCTTCTTTCTTTTTTTTGAGGGAATGTGGGGGTGGATGGAAAGGAAAGGATGGATGTTCTATCCTAGTAGTAGGGCTTAGGAAGCCATCGTCACCATTCCAAGGGTCTGAATGCTTTCCGTAACAATGTCTCGGGATAATCGGCATTTACTGTGCTATCTGAAACCTCAAGGTTACCATTTACTGAGCTTCTTCGAGAGGGCCATGATAGTATGATTTGAGAGGGGAAGGGACCAAACATACCATGAGGCGGGGGCGGACTGATGGTTGAGTTGAACTGTGAATGACAGAAAAAGAAGAAAAAAAGGGCACCCCCCCCCACCACCCCCTTCGGACTATAACACCTCCAAATCAATCTTCACTAAAGGAGGCTCATGAGTGTGCTATTATGGTATCATACCAGTACGGGAAAGGAAGAAATGATGATAGGGTTCTGAACTTGTGGTGCGAAGTCGTCCATCCCTTGTCTCGGCATCACACGTTCTCTCTCTCTCTCTCTCTCGGGATCTAGACTATTATAAATCATGAACCACAGAGCAGGGCAATTGTAGCGGTTTACCGGCACTAGGCAACAGGGCATCATCCCTTGCCTCCCCCTCTTGAGGGGGGAGAAAAGGGCGGCGCTACAGCAATGAAGTGGGAAGAACCCCCATATTTTTCTGTTCAAAGTGGGCACTTTTGGCCTGGGTTTTCAACGATCCAAGAATATATTGTGGGGTGGGGTTTAATTGGAAATGTCTTGGATGAAAGGTTTCACTGGAGTTATGAGCGAATCAACTTCCGGTATGTACGACATGTGTATACTTATATACACTACGGTTACGTTTTTACTATTGTTAAGGCAGCGGCGGTGCGACGGTACGGTGGATCTGCCGGGCTGGGTAGACGGATGAATTTTTTTGGTCTGGTTGGGCTGTGTGACGTTCGCCATTCTTGCTTGCCCTTGGATAGGTTGAGATGGGTACGACGTTCTGGAGATGGTGCACAGGTGACGAATCACTCTCTAAGGTTCGGGATACCGGTACACTGGTAGAGTAGATAGTTTCTAAACCCGTCAGTGAAGAGACGGGTGATTATCGCACAGTGGCTTGGGGGGGGGAAGGGGGAGTACGGTAGGACAATAGCCTACTTCACTGCGGGGCGATGGCGGGGGGGGGGGGAGGGGGGTAGCAAA
>Ga0307509_10008240_pt1 | contig 13329 bp, 11 predicted proteins | sample 10_EM_MG_FD_202245 | JGI IMG/M metagenome (GOLD analysis project Ga0307509, IMG submission 202245) | Populus trichocarpa ectomycorrhiza microbial communities from riparian zone in the Pacific Northwest, United States - 10_EM | ecosystem: Host-associated > Plants > Roots > Unclassified | place...
GCCGAGGGATGGTGATACTCCTACTCGAACGGGAAGAGGTCAATCCCGACCTGACAGATAAGGGCGGCCGAACACCGCTCTCGTATGCCGCTGGGCGTAGATCCGAGGGGGCGGTGGAACTACTACTCGAACGGGAAGAGGTCAATCCCAACGTGACGGATAAGGACGGCCGAACACCGCTCTCGTATGCCGCTGGGCATGGATACGGGGGGGTGGTGAAACTACTACTCAAACGGGGAGAGGTCAATCCCGACCTGACAGATAAGGACGGCCGAACACCGCTCTCGTATGCCGCTGGGTGTGGATACGAGGGGGTGGTGAATTTACTACCCGAACGGGAAGAGGTCAATACCGACCTGACAGATAAGGGCGGCCAAACACCACTCTCGTATGCCACTAGCTTTCGACCCCTTAGGGGCTTTGAATTAGCTGCCCGCCTGGAGGCCGCGCGTTTCATGATAGGTTATGGTGAAGTGGTGGAAATATTACTCGGACGGGCAGAGGTCAACCCCAATATGCAAGATAATCGCGGCCGAACACCGCTCTCGTATGCTGCTGAGCGTGGATACCAAGAGATGGTGGCACTACTACTCGAACGGGAAGAGGTCAACTCCGACGTGGCAGATAATGACGGCAAAACACCGCTCTCCTTTGCTACTAGGAATGTCCATAATCGAGTGGCACCCCTGCTCCAGTCTCGCAAAGCGGTAACTCCTACCACTATTTAAGGCCCCAGAGATACCGCCTCGTGGAAAAAGCCGCCCTTCTCCTCCAGAGTCCGTTCCTCGCGCCGTTTGTCCTTGGGCATCACTCTTCGTAGACGAAGGATATCCCATGGGATCGGAATGCATGTATATATTATATCTTCCTCCCCTCTTTTGGGGTTTTTCTTTCGTGGCCAGGTGTAGAATCTGTGAGTTCGTGAGTTTCTATTTGCAAGGTTCCTTCTACTTTGGTTAGTGGGGGACAAGTTTTATTGTTGTGGGAGGTTCTAGTTCATAGCTTGCAGTTTTGGCTGTAAATTTTTGCCTGTGTTTTCTGTTTTTCTTGTATAGCTTTTTCTTCCTTTCTTCCTTTCTTCCTTTGCTCCTAAATGATAGATAAACCCTATATAGAGTGTTGATTAGATAGAGGATGAGTGGTGTAAGATAGCGCAAGGGTTCTTGAGGAGGCCAACAACTATATGAAGACTGTATCTCGGATAGGAGGCTGGTTACCATAAATTACATTGCTTAATTGATAGTATGATACCATGCTTAGCGGATACATAATGGCCACCCCAGCTATAGATATTGGTATGGGGATGGAAGGAGTCCAGCAAACAGGCCTTTCATGTCACTCGTTATTCTCATTCGCTTCGGGATCAATCCGGTAGCATGAAACATACCGGCGGAAGGGCCGCCAGGAGGATGTGCCGCGTACAGGGATCCAGAGACTACAAGACTCTCGGGAATAAGCAGCGTTAACGAGGCCGCATGGCTCACCCCCAATGGTACTCGTAGGGCTCGCAGGGTTGATTGCGAAAATCTTCGGATAGTGAGGAAAAAGTCTACAGCAATAATAGGGCTCCTCCCCGGTCACTGTGGGAGCATATCAAGGAAAAGTAAGAGGGGGGTCCTTCAACTCACATGCCGGGGATGCCCGCATATAGGTTGAGAGAAGAAGGATCTACCGTGCCATACCGTTCTACCCATTTATGAATTGTAGGGAAAGCGGTAGGAATATGTTTTCTCTCCGTTTTTTATTTTTGGTATGATAAGGTTATGGTGTGGGTTGGGTTTGGGGTTGGTAGGTGCTATGGTATGTTAAACTGCGATGCGGGTTAGGTTGCGGGTGGTTGGTGCACGTGCGGTTAACTGATTGAACTTCTAGGTTGGTTCGCCTATTGACCGATACTACTCTCGATGGGGTTCTTGGTTTGGTCACAGTGGATCTACCTTCCTTTAGAGACAGAGATGGGGTGGGCTACAGTGATTGCTCAGGGTCTGTTTGGCAAACAAAGGACTATTCCGCCTTGCGACTGTTTCCGCTGTGGAATTGGCCTTCTCCCCGTCCCGAAAGGGAAGGGAAACAGTTTGTATGTGGGGGGCGAAACGGAACCGCTATATCCAACTGGCACTGATGCTGTGATTTATTATGCCGTGCTGTGCTGTGTTCGGGCGTGCTGATAATGATCGGAGGGCAGAATCCCTGAGGAACCGACATAAAATATTCCACCATCGCAGGCAAGAGCTTTCTAGTATTTGGGCAAGGTGGATAGAAATTTGCTGCGCTACTTCAGGTTAGCTGTTATGTTAGTCCCCTGGTTTCCCCGAGATAATAATGGGTTATTATGGCAGCCCAAGTGGCTGAAAGCCTAGAAGTCCTTTTTAGAGTGTGATCAGTCCTAGGAGGCCTGGGAGGGATATCAGTGTGAAATACGTGCCCCATGGCGTAATCTGGGGTGGGAATCATTGGGTGACTTTTGCGGAGACTATCGCGGTTTCATAGCCAGATAAATCATCACCGTTTGTGTAATGTAAGGCGCCCGTAATTACCCGAGACTCAGGACCTTTTGGTGAGAGGAATGGTGACCTTTATTCGTAGTTGTACGAGTAGTGGTAATGCACATAGTGGGAGAGCTACTGTCATATACCGGTAGCGGGAAAGTCTTGTGTCCTCAAATCCACAAGTGTATCGCTCGTAATGCTGTTTGTGGCTTCCAACACAGATTGTTTTTGCAATGCCAGCCACCTACCGACAAGCTGCCATAGTTTATGTGTGGATCGAGTTGGGCCAGCGCCTGAGGGTTTTTGTAGATCATCGTTTATAGACTTTGCTTCAGTATTATGGTCAGGTTGGTGCTGGGATCTGCCGGACAGTTGTATAGTTCGTAGACAAAATTAACCGCACACAGGGGATTGGTAGCCACCAAACACTTCTCCTCACCTTGCACTTTCAGCGCCACTGAAAGAAATTTCTCTAGATCAAATATTAGTTTCTACTATGTATTCCACTGTATATTTTGCTTTTGATTTGGGTTCTTGCTTTTCATGATATTGGGGTTGGTGAGGGAGCGCTGTTCTCATAGCCGGTTTTTCATCTGCGTTGATGCGCGGTTAATTTTATCGACGGACCATACCACATGTAGGTGGTGAGCATAAGCGAGGCGAATGGGGGTTTTTCAGTAGTCTGCGCCGCATACCCTTAACCCTACTACCAAATTTCACAAGTATCCGGATGCCTTGGCGCCAAGATATTTTTGTCCAGTGCCAAGATATGCCCAAGAGGCCAGGTTGAGGTTTCGTGTATCCACACAATTCAAGTTCCTCACGTCCCACCACATCACCTCTATTTGTTATACTAGTACGACAGTGAAAAGGTTTCCAGGATGGTGCGCGCTATTGTTAAGAAAGGTAAAACAATATTCAGAATGCTACTTTATCAGTCCCTGGAGCTTATACTAATAATCAGATAGGAAACGAAATCACCCCCCGGCGCCGAGCAGCCATAGTCACCTTAAGATGTCTGGATATTCCGATGACATTTGAGAAAATCGAAGATATCACTGGTGTTTCTACTTCCACTGCCTCTGATATCTGGCGGCATGCTTTAGCAAATGCAAGAAGTGCCTGGATTGCTCAGGCTGTCACCACTGTGCAATCGGCACCTACCACTCTTCCTCCAACCGGTCTTCCAGCTTCTCTGTCAGCTGCTCCTTCAGCTACTGCACCTCCGAGTACAATACCTCTGCCACCAGTGCTTACGGTTCTCCCACCTACAAGCACTCCTGCTCAGACATCTATTCTTGAGTCCTCGGGCGCCCAGATATCGGACAAGGAATTCAGCTTAATTGAGTTAATTTCTGCTTCGGTTTTGGATTCTGATCCTCGGAGTGGCCGGCCACCTTCTTTGAGTGAAGGTGATAAGGATAAGCTTGTCAAGCTTGTGAAGAAGGACTTTGTCACACGGAGAATGACCTTGTGTGATATTCGCCGGGATGCTGGCTTATCACATGTAAGCGAGACAACAGTTTTTCGGGCCTTGCAGGAGCGGGGAATTGGTGCATACCCAGAAGTATTCAAATTTATTTTGAATAAGGAAAATCAAAAGAAGCGGTTGGTAAGTCATCAACTCCAGTACCATAAAAACTCAACTAGACTTGAAAGAAAAATATACTAGAACGTTGAAGTTGCCTTTCCGATTAAGGAGCCTTCCATATTCCTTGTCAAATGAGGGCTGAGTTTGTGGTGTTTTCTCCTCGCATAGCTCAGAAGGGAAATTCCAACGTCCTAGCATATTTATCTTCTATTCGAGTTTCACTAAAATAAGAGTGACAAGTAATACTAACTATATAAAAGGAATACTGTGAACCACAGGCAGGATGGAGGCCCACAGAACAGTGGGCCAATTACGCATTTACGGATGAGATGTCGATCGAGATTGGAGGCCTCTATGGGCCATGTTTGATTTGGAGGGAAAAGAGCGAGCGGTGGGCCGATGACTGTATAGGGGCAAAAAAAAAGCAAGGTGCTTCGATTATGTACTGGGGGATGATATCCTACGGATGGAAAGGCCCATTCTGGGTTTGGAAGAGTGAGACTGAGGAGGAAAAGGTCACTGCTGCGAGCAAGATCCTGAGCTATAATGAGAACTGTGGGGAAGAGGAGTTTCGTCTAAATACTGCATGGCGAGCATCCGAGGAGTGGAAGGAATCACGAAGAGGGGAATTGGCCAATGCTCGTGAAGCCCGTCTTCTTGCTTCTCTTACTGGTGTTAAGACAAAAACAACTCAGTCATGGAGAGGTAAGAAGTATAAGATTAAGAAGCTAAAGAGGGGGGATTCAAAGGGTATAGACTCATGGCGGTATGTGACTGATCTTGCTCGTCCGCTATTGTGGCCCACATGCCATGCACGAAAGTTGGTCCGCCCAGACTTTCTCTTAATGGAAGACAATGCCCCGGCACATGATTCGGACTTCACCAACTATGAGAGAACCAAGGAGGCGATTAATAAGGTTGATTGGCCACCTAATTCACCTGATTTAAACCCGATAGAGCACTTGTGGAACATAATGAAGTCTAGGATCCAAACCCGGAGAGGTGTTGAAAGGGTGACTACAGCTGGGGAAATGAAATTAATTTTAAAGCAAGAATGGGAAAGGATCACGATAGAGGAAATTAACAGGGAAGTATCTAAGCTACCTAGTATTCTAGCTCAATGTATTAGCCAAAAGGGAGGGAATAAATTTCATGGATAGTAGTTAATGGTTTCAATATTATCATCCCCGGCGCATTCTCGCTTTGGGCAAAAATAGCTTGGCGCCAAGGCATCCGGATACTTGTGAAATTTGGTAGTACAGTACGCTGGCTTGGCGTGGGAGCCCCCACTTTTCAACAACGAGACCCCAATTTTGTAACTGCCCGGAACATCGCCAACCGACCATACTCACCAACCCATCCTCTACAACAGTGCGAGCAGCAAAGACTAGAAAATGTCTCAACATACCGCCGATAATAGCACCAACTTCTCTAACAATACGAACTCTTTTAATAATGTGTGGAATAACTATACCGTTACCGATGACCAGTCCCAACTCCTAACCTGGTTATCACCCCTGGAGCCCAAGGCACGGCATCGGGACATCCAAGAGCGCCGCGTCGACAATGTGGGGAATGGCTCACACAAACTGAAGAATTCAGAAGCTGGCAGGACTATCGTGGGGAAGGTGAAGGTGATAAGGCGGTCTTGTTTTGCTATGGAAATCCGGGAGTCGGAAAGACATTTATTAGGTGAGAAGGATTATCCTTGGGAAAAGAAGGAAGAGGATTAGTGTTAACAAACCACAATGTCAGTTCGCTGGTTGCGGACAGGTTGTGCGATCAGGCTAGGGGACAAAACACCGCCGTTGCGTATTTTTACTTTGACTTTGCCGCCCGAAAGGAGCAGTCCGCGGCCAGCATGCTGGGTTCCTTGTTGAAGCAGATCGTTAGGGGAATGGAAGTGATTCCGGAGGAAATATCGCGAGCCTTTCGAGAGGAATGGGCATTGGTGGACCGGGACCGCGACTTCCAGATATCGTGAAGATGCCACAGAGTATCACGTCCTCGCTGCGCTTATTTGTATGCATTGACGCCCTGGACGAATGTGCGATGATCCATCGGGACAAGCTCCTCAACTCATTAAAACTGATCCTTGAGAAATCCCCGCGCACACGAATATTTATCACTGGAAGGCCTCATTCTGGGGGAGAGCGAAAAGCGTCTTGCCGGGCGAGTAGTAAGCATGTATACAGGCCCCAGAAAAGATGATGTCATCGGATACCTCCGTGCCAGGCTGGGTGAGGACGAAACCCCGGAGGCGATGGACGAGAGTCTGGAGGCGGACATCCTGGAGAAGATTCCCGAAAATATGTCGGAAATGTGCGTAGAGTCAATAGCACCATGAATCCCTACTAAAACCATCTGCTAATGGATATGCACCTAGGTTTCTACTGGTTTCCTTAAATATCGACGTAATCCTACACGAATCGACACTCTACCGGAGACGAGAAAAATTAAGGAAAATGACTAGTGGGCTGGAGTTGGGAGATGTTTATGGCGCGTCGATCGAACGGATAAAGGTGCAAGATGGTGATAAACCGAGACTCGGGATGACAGCGTTGATGTGGATCAGTCATGCGGAACGGCCGTTACAAGCGGATGAGCTCTGCCACGCCCTAGCAGTCGAGCTAGGCTCCACCGATTTCAATGCTAGCAACGTCCCTTCAATATCGATATTGGTTGACTGCTGTCAAGGGCTTATTACCGTGGATAAGGAGGCGTCAACTGTGCGATTGATCCACTTTACCCTTCAGGAGTATCTTTTCGCGCATCCCGAGATATCTAATAGACCTCATTCGGCAATGGCCGAATTCTGTTTGACCTATCTGAATTCCCGACAGGTCGAAGCCCTTTCTACCACCCCCGCTCCTTATATTCATAACGCACCCTTTCTTGAATATTGTTCAGTATGCTGGGGGGTCCATGCGAGAAGGGAGCTTTCGGACTCCGCGAGAACACTTGCGCTGAAGCTGTTACAAGAGCACTACAGCCCGGCGTCGACAAAATTACTTTTAAAGCAAGTGCCGCATTTGGATCTTGGGGGTTTTTATTCTTGCCCTCCGTTCAATGGACTACACTGCGCATCGTTCTTCGGAATTGCTAAGGCTGTGGCTGGTTTAATAGAGATGGGGTGTTATGATATCAACGAAAGAGATTTTTTGGGCTGTACACCACTTGCATGGGCTGCTCATAATGGACATGAAGAGGCGGTGAGGATTCTGCTCGGAAGGGAAGAGGTCAACCCCAGCCAGCTAGATAATAACGGCCTAACACCGCTCTCGTCTGCTGTCATTTGTGGACACGATGGAGTAGTCAAATTACTACTCGGGCGGCAAGAGGTCAACGCCGACGAGCCGGGGATTTACGGCCGAACACCGCTCTTGGTTGCCGCTTTGTTTGGATGTGAGGGGATAATGAGAATACTTCTCAAACAGGAAGAGGTCAATCCCGACAGGCTAGACGATGACGGCCGAACAGCGCTCTCGCTCGCTGCCTGGAATGGACATGAGGGAACAGTGAAAGTACTCCGTGGGCGAGAAGAATTCAATCCCGACAAGCCAGATAATCATGGCCAGACACCGCTCTCGCTCGCTACTAAGAGGGGCCATAGTAGGGTAGCAGCGTTGCTACAGGCTCGCAAAGCGGTATCATAACCCCGAGTACGATTTAGGGCCTAGGAAGCACCACCTGGTGCAAACAACCGCCACCACTCCTGTTTTGGGGTCTGTTACGGCGACTGCCCTTGAAGGCCCCCTTTTGCAGATGAAGGAAATCCTATCAGACGGGAATGCGCATTTGTTATCAGGCCCACCAGTACCTCCCCGGGGGTTCTCTTGCATAGTCGGATGAGCGAGCATTCATAGTTTCAGCCTACAAAGTTCTACAGACTCCGGTCCGCAAATGGAAATAGTTCTGTTATGGGAAGTTCCAACAGCTTGTAGTTTTCGCCCTATCATTGCAGTTTCTTTCTAGCTATAAACCGCCTACACGCTTTTTTTCTTATTGTACAGTTTTTTTTATCCATCGCCTTCCTGTCTTTCCCTCTCTCCTGAACGATAGATAAATTGTATGTAGAGTGTTGTTTAGATATAGGACTAGCGTTGGGGGATAGCGTAAGGGTTCTCGAGGCGATTGCTGGCAGCTATGCAAACACTGTACTTACGATAGGAAGCCAGCTACTATAGATGATATTGCTTAAAGAAAGGTATAATACGATACCGGTATTAGAACTGCTAGTGATTACTAGATATAAGGGAAATTATATGACAGGAAGGGGTTAGATACCGGTATGGTTGCTAAGGAGAGGTTTGAGGGAGAGCCCGGAGGTGTGGGAAGTGCGCGATGTCGGGAAACGAAATTTCAACAAAGACAAGTTTGTATATATATAGAACACCTCCGGGTACATAGGAAGAAACAAGGCCTCCAAATTTCTCCCTCCCAAAACGAAACCTCCTTTTATAACCAATGAATGGCCGTTTCCGATATGTAGCTGTCACTGATGACCGTGAAAGAGAGCTTCTCTGAAGACTTTCCGAGTTTTCATTTGCTAGAAGGAGCACCTATGGCGGTTTGATTAGTACCACACTGTCCCGGATTGACTTCCGCACACGAGCACAGTTCGGGGGCGGAAGTTATTCCCCTGGTACAGAACAGAGCGAGTGCTAGGCTTGAATCTGAGGCATACTATTTTTCCTAAGTTCCCCACTACCCACAAAGTATTATATTTATGGTGACCTGCGCTTAGGCAGGATTGGGTTTGGCAGCGGTGAGTCTTCCACACACTAAATCGTCGGCCCGGCAGGTGTTGGGTTCTTTGGGACCCATATATAGTCGCACCTCGCTCCGGGATCTCGCCCTACCGGATCCCCTTATCCCAGACCAAGACCAGTGTGCAAATAGTACATCTGGTGGCCACTCCTTATTTTTCTGCAAGGTCTTGGCTGAGGATTGTTGGGTAAGTTAAGGATGGTTGAAAAATCTAACTCCGGTGTGTTTTGTCGACTGATGGCGTCACCCCCTTCCAGGTTCCCTGTTGTCCAGAATGTATCGTGCTTGCTGGTATGCGAAATGATTTGTATTGGAGGAATGGTTACTGGCCTATGGAATGGTGGAATGGTGGAATGTACAGCATGGTTGGGAGAAGGAATGACACTTGCGCTTGAGAATGAGAACTGGTATGAATGGTGGAATGGATGAAATCCTGATGGCTTTGCTGGACTTGGATGTTTGTATATATAACATGTTGTATGTTGATGCGGACGAGAATAGGCAAGCGAGGCAGAACGAACAAATACGATTCTATTAAAGGGTTGACAGCTGATTTCATTCCCGTTGGGCGGTTATGCGAGTGATTTCTCGTGATAAAAGGTTTAGGTAAAAACATAATTCTATAGAGTGTCGGGGTTTAGGTTTTCGCTGGGCCTAAATCCCAGCACCCTTCCTGGGATGGGGATTGCGCTCGAGTGCAACCGCTCTTGTTATGCAGCTGGCTCGCTCTAGCGTAGAGCGCCGTAGCTCGCAATGCATATTATCTAGTGGGCATGTCCTCAAGGTGCTCGTGCATGGCAGAAAAAAATGTGTGATGAATTAGCTAGGTGTGATATCTCTGTTCAGAGCTCAACATATTGTTTTTCTTCACCAAAAACTAGCCTATCGCAGCTATTCAATTTTATACTTGGCGTTACGCACACGCAGTCGTGACCGACTAGACCAGAGTTCGATAGTTTTTGCAGGTACACTAAGACCAATTAAATCGACAACTTGCATGACGTGGCAAAAATAGGTCTCAATGCTGTATTTATAGCCCGCTCCGTACCATAGCAATCAACAAGGAAGAACACTCCCCTCAACACCCTTAAAAAGCAGTCCCCCACAGTACCGATTTCACAAATCTTGGGTGACTTTGACCCCTACAAGTTTCTGCCGAGCTGAAAAATAGGTCACGCATTTGTTTGGCTTCCAGAAATTCTTCAACCGAGAATATTCAATAATCAACCTACAATAGCCTACCCAGTAGGGAGCGGAGAATGTCTAGACCATATCTCATAGATCACAGCGCCCAATGCGTTCATACAACCGAGTATGAAGAGGTCTCGAACTACCGATACACTACCGCCATCGACCGGTCCGGGATCATGTCCTGGTTACCACCCCTGGAACCCGGACTACGGCATCGGGACATCAAAGAGCGTCGGACAAAAAATGTGGGAGAATGGCTCCTTCAAACTGAAGAATTTAGAGGCTGGTATGACCCGAGTGGTAAAGGGGAGGGTGATAATGCAGTTTTGTTTTGCTATGGGGATCCAGGGGTCGGTAAGACATTTATCAGGTAACAGGAATTATTCTGAGAGAAGAAAGGAAGTCAATGCTAATGGGCTACCACCTTAGTTCCCTGGTAGTAGACACGCTGTGCGATCAGGCCAGGGGGGAAAACACAGCTGTCACGTATTTTTACCTTGACGTTTCCGCGCGAAAGGAGCAGTCTGCCACTAGTATTTTAGGTTCCTTGTTAAAGCAGGTCATTGGGAGAATGGAAATGATTCCGGAGGAAATACTACGAGAATTTCACAGTGAGAGAATGGGCATTCAGTATGCGAAGCCGCAACTTCCAGATATGGTGAAGATGCTACAGGTCATCACGTCCTCACTGCGCCTATATATATGTATTGATGCTCTGGACGGATGTCCCGCGGTCCATCGAGCTGAGCTCCTTGATTCACTAAGACAAATCCTTGAAAATTCCCTGCACACACGGATATTTATCACCGGAAGGCCCCATATTCGGGCTGAGATCGAAATGCATCTTGCAGGAAGAGTGATAACTGCATCTATAAGCCCGAGGAAAGATGATATCAGAGGATACCTTCGGTTTAGACTAGATGAGGACGAAACCCCGGGTGCCATGGATGAGTGTCTGGTACGAGACATCATGGAGAAGATTCCCGAAAATATGTCGGAAATGTACGTGGACCAATGATACTGGGATTCTCGCCCAGCGCTCTCAGCTAACAAATGTGAATCTAGGTTTCTACCGGTTTCCTTAGTTATCGATTCGATCTTACATGAATCGACAATTGACCGGAGGCGAGAAATGTTAAGAAAAATGACGGGTGGGTTGAAGTTAGGAGATATTTATGGTGCGACGGTTGAACGGATAAAGGCGCAAGATGGTGACAAATCGAGACTCGGGATGACAGCGTTGATGTGGATCAGTCATGCGGAACGGCTGTTGCAAACGGACGAGCTCTGCCACGCCCTTGCAGTCGAGCTAGGCTCCACCGATTTCAACACTGGCAACGTCCCCTCGATGTCGATATTGGTTGACTGTTGTCAAGGGCTTATTACTGTGGATAAGGAGGCGTCAACTGTGCGATTAATCCACTTTACCCTTCAGGAGTATCTTTCCGCTCGCCCTGATATATTCAGTAGTCCTCACTCGGCAATGGCTGAGATCTGTTTGACCTATTTGAATTCCCAACAGGTCAGAGCCATTTTGACTACTCCTTCTCCTGAGGTAGAGAACGCACCCTTTCTAGAATACTGCTCTGTATACTGGGGAGTCCATGCGAAAAGGGAGCTCTCGGACTGCGCGAAATCACTTGCGGTGGAGCTATTAAAAGAGAATTATGGTCAGATACCGACCAAGTTACTTTTAGGGCAACCGGGTTTGTATCTTCCGCATAGGGATACTTACTCTTCGTTCAGTGGACTTCACTGTGCAACTTTCTTTGGAATTGTTGAAGTTGTATCTACCTTGATAGAGATGGGGCGTTCTGATATCAACGAAGGAGATTTTTTGGGCTGTACACCACTTGCATGGGCTGTTCGTAATGGACATGAGGAAGTGGTGAAAATACTACTCGGGCGGGAAGAGGTCAACGCGGACAAGAGGGATAATGGAGGCCGAACACCGCTCTCATACGCTGCTAGTGCAGGACATGAGGGGGTCGTGGAAGCACTACTCAGACGGGGAGAGGTCAACCCCGGGAAGCCAGATAGTTACGGCCGAACACCGCTCTCCTACGCCGCTGAGAATGGATATGAGGGAGTGATAAAATTGCTACTAGGACGTGGAGATGTTAACCCCAGCGAGCCAGGTCATTACTACCGAACACCTCTCTCATATGCCGCTGGGTATGGACATGAGGGAGTGGTAGCAATGTTACTCGGGCAGGAAGGGGTCAATCCCGACACCCTAGGATATTCTCGTGGAACACCGCTCTTAGTTGCTGCTGAGGGTGGGCACGAGGGAGTGGTGAGAATTCTACTAGGGCGAGAAGGGGTTAACCCCGACGAGCTAGGTCATTTCAACCGAACACCGCTCTCGCATGCCGCTTTGAATGGGCATGAGGGTGTGGTAAAAATGCTGCTCGGGCAGGAACAAGTCAACCCCGACACCCAATGTTGGTTCGGAAGAACACCGCTCTCATTTGCAGCTGAGGGTGGGCATGAGGGAGTGGTGAGAATGCTACTAGGGCGGGAGGAGCTCAATCCTGACAAGCCTGATCATTATGGCCGAACACCGCTCACGTTCGCCGCATGGTTTGGACGTGAGCGAGTTGTGGAACTGCTACTCGGGCAGGAAAATGTCAACCCCGATAAGCCAGACGAAAATGGCCGAACACCGCTCTCACTCGCAGCTTGGTTTGGACATGAGGCGGTGGTAAAAATACTATTAGGACGGGAAGAGGTCGACCCCGGGAGGCCGGATAATGAGGGCCGAACGCCACTCTGGTATGCCGCTTGGCATGGACACGAGGGGGCGGTGGGAATATTACTCACGCGGGAAGATGTCGACCCCGACATGCCCGATGATCACGACCTAACGCCGCTCTCATATGCCGCTTGCGCTGGGCGAGAGGGGGTGGTTAAAATACTACTCAGACGGGAAGAGGTCAATCCCGAAAAGCCAGATAATAACGGCCAAACACCGCTCTCTTTTGCCGCTTGGTTTGGACGTGAGCGAGTCGTGGAAATACTACTCGGACAGGGGGGTGTGGACCCTAACAAGCCCGATAGTGGTGGTCGAACACCCCTCTCGTATGCCGCTTGGGATGGGCATGATGGAGTGGTGAAAATCCTCCTCGAGCGGGAGGAGATCGATCCTGACAAACCAGATAGTGGTGGTCAAACACCCCTCTCTATTGCCGCTGAGTATGGATATGAGGGAGTTGTGAAAATACTTCTCGAAAGGAGAGATGTCAACCCTGACAAGCTGGATAATAAGGGCCGATCACCGCTCTCGTT
>Ga0307509_10008242_pt1 | contig 13326 bp, 7 predicted proteins | sample 10_EM_MG_FD_202245 | JGI IMG/M metagenome (GOLD analysis project Ga0307509, IMG submission 202245) | Populus trichocarpa ectomycorrhiza microbial communities from riparian zone in the Pacific Northwest, United States - 10_EM | ecosystem: Host-associated > Plants > Roots > Unclassified | place...
GGGAGAAACCCAGGGAATAAATATCCCATGCTAAAATTAATTATATCGGCTAGCTTGATGCTCAAGCAAGATATGACCGTTGATCTCACACAATTCTTATAACCGTTCGACATAAAGATAACGTTGTTAAATGTGTAGTTAGCAAATTAGCATAGCTTGGATTAGATGAGGTTGTTTTCATGCCTGTATTATAAGATCCTGGAGTTGTTGTTTTAGAGTTTTTTTTTTTTCATTATTTTAATTTCATGTTTTTGATTAAATTTAAAATATTTATTTAATTCGGATTTTATTAGTTATAAATAGTTTTATATGTTATTGATATACAATTATTGACTTGTAGAATCATCAAATTAAGAGCTGCGTTTGAAAATGTGCGTCAACCCGTGTTTCTGTAAACCTTTAAATTTATTTTTTTGGCTAAAAATTAATTTTTTATATGTTTTGGATCATTTATATGCGCTGATCTTAAAAATAATATTTAAAAAATAAAAAAAAATTTATTTTGATGCATTTCAGATAAAAAAGCACTTTAAAAAAATAATCGCAACCACACTTCTAAATAGACTCGAACTATGTAATTTAGACCTAATTTTAGAGTTTGTGAAACCTAAACTTTTTTTTCATTTTCATTATACTACATTAATTAAAATAGATTAATGAAGCATAGAGTGACATGCACTATATATATATATATATATATAGTCTCGAAGTGCTATATGTTGCACATGAGGCATTAACATTTTAGTTTTGTACAATAGGGAAAGACAAGTTTGTTCATTCATGGAGATTGAATGCTAAAATTCTTGTATTTTTTCAAAATTTTATTCATACGTGGATTAGCAATAGTGACTATGTATATAATTTGCCTCTGCCAAAAAGTATAATCTGACCAAATATCAATTGAATGAATCAATTTTCAACTTTATATCCTACTATAGGTTCATCGAATCTCATAAAATGCTACTATCATAGTTTTAGAAGTTTATTCAGTTAGAATATGTCATGAATGAAAGAGTTAATTTAGGTTAACTTATTTAAAAAACAATCAATGAATTTTGACTTGGTTTTACTTGAGTAAACCCAGTCACGAGTTATCCCGGATATTTTATCGGGTCAATTCTTTACCTCATCTTTTCAACCTAGAATGGTATAGACACCGGGTTAAACAAGACTTGAGTCGACCTACCATGATGATTCAGGTTTTATAATAGAGGCACTACAATGAAAACTACTTAAAAGATTATAAATTAGGTCCGATATGAACACTGAAGCGCCTTCCCTTTTCTTTTTTTTAATTTTATTTTTTTTCCTTTTCATTTTATCCTTTTAAGATCTCATTCTATAAGATAAAATTTTCAATTGAATTAGAAAGACAATTTAAAGTAAGATGACCTAAATGTAAAACATGGAGAAAATTTGTTGGTCTCAAAAAATTTATAAATTTTATTTTGGTTTAAAACAATTTTGTTTATTTTTTAATCTCTGAGTTAGAAAAAAAAAAAGATAAACACATCAAATAATAACGAATAAGAGAGAAATTTGTCATTCGATCACAATCCGACCATAAAAAAAATCCTTGTGTCAATAGATTTCTCTTCTCGAGAGAAATTCATTAGAGCTGGTCCTTCCCTATTAACAAATCAAGGAAGGCAAATCAAGTTCAATTTTTGTTTTATGAATTAGATTATTATTCCTTTTCTAATGATTTTAAAGTTGTTGGGTGGTTTATATAGGTTTTATTGTAGTTTTGACATGTTTTAAGCTGATATTTTTCTATTTTTTAACCTTTCTTTTTTTGGTTTTGTTTTGTTATTTTTTGTTGTTTGCCTTCTATTGGGTTAGCCCCCTATTTTGTTTTCCAATATAACTCCTATCATTTTTTAATCTATAAATAGTATATCAAATTACAAATATTTTTTTAATTTCACCCCTTATGATTTTATAATCTTTTAAATTTGATTCTTATTTTTTTAATTGCTATTTATTTTGTTTGAGATAAATTTTTAAATTGTATTTTTTTCAAATTTCATCATCCTTAGGTTTTTTCTATCAAATTGTATACTCATTTTTTTTTTTTGCTTTTGCAAGGTTTTTTAATTAATATTTTTTTACAATTTCATCCTTCAAAATTAAATTGATTGAGAATTAAACTTCTTGATTAAACCTAAGTCTATGATTTACCGAGTTACACCTTTTAGAGATTAAACTGGGTTTAAGAAGTTGGATCAAGTTTGCTTGTTTTTCTTTCTTTTTTAAGCAGATGTTTTCTTATTTTTATCCTTTTTTTAGTTTCGCTTTGTTATTTTTTATTATTTGTCTTCTATTGGGTTATTCCCAAGTTCATAACCAAGATCACCAGTTTTAAATGTTAATGAAGGTTCACTTTTGTTTTTTAAAATTAATATATTTCAATTTCATCCTTCAAACTTTTTTCCTTGCTTTTTTTTCTTCTATGAAATTATCTCAATTTTATGCTCATGGTCTTCAAGTTCACCTAATTTAATAGGGTTTTATTTATTTATTTTTTTTACAACTTCTCCCTACAACACTGAGTTTTTTGATAATTTAGATAAGCTCAGATCTGGTTCTTTTATATATTTTTCGTTGTTTTTTTGTTGTTGTTATATTTATTTTCATATTATTTAAATTACTAATTGAACCAGTGACTCAGGATTTAGTTTTCTCTTGCCCTAGCATTTGTTTTTATTGTTGAAAAAACAATTACCCTGCCCACAGGTAGTGCGAGGAACAAATCTAGTAAAAGTTCTAAAATTAATAGTATTGAGATTAATTGTTAAATGATTTTAATTCATATATGTTAGATCTAGTTAAAGATCCAACTGTTTGAGTTATTGAATGAATTTAAAATGAGGTTGTTTTAGTAGTTTTTTTAATAAAATAATGTTGTTTTTTTAAAAATAAACAATAAATAAAAATGAATTAATATTGTTTTAAGCAAAAATCTTTTAAAAATTTATATCAACCTCATGAAATCTCACTCGAGTTGATCAGATCAACATCAACCTTGCTATTGATTAACCCACTATATTAGGACAATGTCTGGTTTGAGAAAAACAACACGATCTAGGTTGGCGTCGCTGGGTTGACCAGGACAAGCTAGACCAGGATTAATAAATAATTACCTACTAGGGCAAGGCTAGGCTTCATAATCATACTTTAATATAGGAGAGGTTTCGTAAGTTCAACTGGACACAAATAATGAATCTAAATTGTCACATATAGGGGGACACAAATGATGAACCTTTAGCATCTAAATAGTTTTAGGTTCAACTATATATGTTGATCGCTTGTAGTGGATTAAAAAAAAAATTATGTAAAAAAAGTGATAGATTAAAAAAATTTAAATCTCAAATCATTGGTTAAATTGATAATTTAAATAATATAAAAAAATAGTAATAAATAAACTCACAAAAAACAATGAAAAAAAAACACTCGAACTTATTCGGATTATTAAACAACCCAATACTAACCTAATTGAAGAAAAACCAAGAAAAAAAATGAGTCAAACTTAAAAATAAGAAAACATCAGCTTCAAAAAAGAGAGGGAAACCAGGTGAACTTCCTAAATCTAGTCTAATCTAAAAAATTTACAACTTGTTAAATAATGGATCCGAGTTCAATTAAAAAGCTAAAATGTCATTCAGTTTAATTTTAAATGATGGAATCGCTGAAAAAATATTAATAAAAAAAACTTGTAAAAGAAAAGGAACAACAACAACAATAATGGGGCTAAAATTTGACAGAAAAAAAAACTCAATGAGGATAAAATTTTAAAAAAAACTTATCCCAAACAAAAAACAATTGTATTTAAAAGAATTAGGACCAAACTTGAAAGATTAAAAAAATAATAGGGGGTGAAATTGAAAATCATTTGTAATATTATACATTATTTATAGATAAAAAAAAATGGTGGGGTGAAATAGAAAAAAATTATAGAGGAGTAACCCAATAAAATCAAACAAAAAAAAACTAAGAGAACAAATATTTAAAAAAGAGAGTTAAACCATAAAACATAACAAAACAAAAGTTAAAAAGGATAAAAAATAAGAAAATATCAACTTAGAAAAGGAAAAAAACAGGGCAAGCCCGACAAATTTTTTAAACTTGGTTTAAGCTTTAAAAGTCACATCCGATGAAAATTTTTACCCAAATTCAATCAAAAAGCATCATTCTCAATCAATTTAATTTCAAAAGATAAGATCGGTAGAAAAATATTAATAAAAAAAATTGCAAAACCAACAAAAAAAATGAGAATAAAGTTTGATAGAAAAAACCCGAGAAGGATGCAATTTAATGAAAAAATAAAAAATAATCTTAAATAAAATAAATATCAATTAAAAAAATAAAGACCAAATTTTAAAAATTAAAAAAATCATATGGTGAAATTGAAAACATCTATAAAAAACAAGCAAACCCGAACAAATATCCTAAACATGGTCAAATTTTAAAAAGCTCGCAACCTATGAAACCCTGGATCCGGGTCCTATAAGTTTATTATAAGTCAATTTAAAAATATAAATTTTTAAAACTTATCAAAGCAAAACAAAAGATAACAAAAAAAGCCTCGAGCAGACCCGGCAGCCACCCCGAGTCAAAAAACACATGACCTAGAACATGAAATTGGGATGACCCTATAAATAAGAAAGTGAAAAAAATATCAGCAAAAAACAATTAAACAAATACTTTAAAAATAACAAAAGTCAACTCGAGCTAATCCTTCAAATCTATTACCCAGGTCATGAGACCGAGGTAGCCCCATTAATGGCAAATATGAAAAAACAAACAAATATTGGGGAATGAAATTCAGAACAAAAAAATCAATTAAAAAATGCAAAACAAAAACAAATTGCAGTTAAAAGAATTATGACTAAATTTGATATAAAAATTAAATGAAATTAAATGTTTAGGGAAAAATCAAATGAAATTAAATGTTTAGGGATGGAATTGTAAAAAAAAAAATCCATTAAGAAAATGATTTAAAAAATAGCAATTAAAAGAATTGGGATCAAATTTGATATAAAAATTAAATGAAACTAAATATCTAGGGGTGGAATTAGAAAAGAAGACAAATCAATCAAGAAAATGATTCAAAACAAAACAAATAGAAATTAAAAGAGTGAGAACTAAATTTGAAAACAAATTAAAAAATCAAATGACTAGGGATGAAATCGAAAATAAAATCCAATTAGAAATAATTAATGTAAATAAAACAATTGCAAATGAGAGAAGAAAAATAAATTAAAGGACTGGTATGATTTTTTGTATGGCCAGCACGCAATCTGAGGAAGAAAGACAAGGAAAAGAAAGAAAGAAAGAAAGAAAGAAAAGAAAAGAAAAGAAAAGCAATTTTAAGCCAAACTACGCCGAACCACAACACACGCGCCATCAAGAACGGAAAAGGACACCAAGATGAATAAAATGATGCAGCAGAATCACAGTTACAATCATCGAAACCAACCACACTCGCCGCTAGAAGGTGGCGGAGCGGCAACCATGCAAGGCACGCGTAGCAGTTTTATTGTTTTTTTTCTTATTATTTGTACAAAACCAAAAATGTATTTAGGACTATACAACAATAACAAATAAACCATGATGAAATTACAATCATGCCCCTTAAGCCAATGCTAGAAAATTTGAATGGTAAAGGTAATATAGCATTTCTATTGTTCTATCAAATATGAAAATACAAAAACACCCTTGTACAGAAGGCATTAGATTATTTTATTCAAGGGTTACATTAGTAATTTTACTATGCATTAAAAGACACAATTACCAAAATAAACTCATACAATCCTTAAAAGACATTTATTTTATTGTGAAAATATCATCTTACCCCCGAAGTAAAGACAAGATAAAACGATCAAGGGGTAATATAGTAATTATAATATTACAATGAATAGTAATTTGTGTTTTGGAGCACAATAATATTGCTCGAGAAATTAGTTTTTTGGATAACTAGTTTAATATCAAGGGTAAGGTTTTAAGTTAATTTCTAAAAAAAGATTAGAAATAGTCAATGTTATTGATGTGTTTTCAAGTATCATGATTTTTTTTTAATTAATGTTAACAAATTGTTTTTATATATATCAATTTATTTTTTTTAATTTATTTTATTATGTATAAACGTCATCTTTTTATTTTTTTAACTAAAAAAATAAAAAATTGTTATTGCACATAATAAAATAATTAATAAATATATATAAATTAATAAATAAATAAAATGTTAATACTAATTGTATACAAAAATGGGAAATTAGTCTTTCTAATAAAAGAAAAGATAGATGTATATACAAATATTTTATCTAAACCATTTGTTTTATTTATTTTATCTTATAACGTTAATTTTAGTCGCTACGAACAAATGATATCTGCTTTTATAAATGTATCATGTAAATACAATTTATATAAATCACTAGAGGAAAAAATTAAAAAAAATTACAATAATTTCTTTGAAGTATTATGAAATTATAAAAAAATTCAAATATTAATTATTATTTTTTAAAAATCAAATTATACAATTTTAAAAAAAATAAGAGAGGGTATTAATTTTAAATGGAAATTAATGAAAATTTTAAAAAAAAAATAGAGAAAGGCCAAGTGAGGGTATTATAAAAACTTATTTCTCAACTTGTTTTTATATATAAAACAAAACAAAAAAAAACTAAAAGATACTATAAGTATCTCAATATACTCATTTCTAATTCTAAAACACTCTTTAATCACTCTTACAAAAAAAATTATAAATTTTTATCTATCTTAAATAAAAACTCCACCTCTATTAAACTCTTCTAGCAAAGATGTATAGTATTTTTAGTCATCCAAGTACTTTCCCTCTCCTTGATATTTTCAATGATTTTCTCTCAACTTTCTCAACTTTCTCAACTTCTACAAACTGAACGTGGAAAAATAAAATTCAACTTAAAATTTTATTTCGTAAAATCAGAGCATGCAAATTGAAAATAGTAGGGCAGCCAAGTATATATAATGTAGGCTCAAACGACCTATGATCAAAGCAAAATCAACAGAGCAGAGAACCTGATGATTCTGTAAACCTAAGCAAAGTATCAGGTAAATTGTAAGCCCTTCCCAAACCTGTGCAAAAGCAATTGTACCCAATATAGCTTTTCTCATCATTTAAACAGAGCAGGAAGCAAACATGGATTTCACTGAAAAGATTTTACAAGGAAGAATTTCCTATGAATAACATTACAGACAGTGCATACATATCGACCCTAACGATCCTTCACAACATTAGATTCCAAATAGTGTATCATCTAAATGGGTCAGAAATGAATACAAATTTCCTGATTTCTGATAACTTGAACATACAGGAGAGGCCAAAATAGGAACCTCTTTCTTAGTTATCACCTCCGGTGAGTCATCTGCCTGATCAATGACCACCAGGTGCACATGAAGATATTAATCAGATTAAAAAAGGACAAGAAAGAAGAGAAACAAAATGTGAGAATCAGGTGGAGAATAGGATGAAAGCTGGCCTTTATCCCACTCAATGGTAACAACAATTATGGTCATATGGTAACAGCTAGACTTTGCAAGCCCGACGCAGGAAAAGTAGTGGCACATCAAATCTCATGGCTAAAACATGTCTAAATGCGGAGTGAACCAGTCACAGGGTCTCGGCTAGAATTGGCATTCATAGAGAGGTTTGCAAATTGGGAGTCCAGGTCCCTGCTGTTACTACGGCGATGGCTAGAAGGTTTCATTTGCTGTGGCTGCTGCTGCTGCTGCTGATACAAGGCACGTAGCCTTCCAATCTCCCTCTCCAGAACTTCATGCTCCACTGAAAACACACCTCAAAAAGTTTAGGAGTAAAAACATGAAAAGGAATATATACATAAAAGCATATTCATTCGTGATGATTTCTCAATCCATTATCCTTTTTATCTCAGTCATCTTGCTACATTACTTCTATACCCTAAAATCTTCAGAATAGAACTTAATAGGCCTAAAACTAAATAATTGACTCTTTTCATTTTTATATGCTAGCATTATGAAAAAATAAATAGGCCTAAAACTAATTTTTTTCAAACAGCTTCTCACAATGAGAACTACTTCTTGACTCTATAGAAAAAAAATCTACAACCAAAGTGAGAAAGATAAAAAGACAATATATCAACACCTTAACTGTCAAGAAGTCAGTAATTGGTGCTTACAGTATTTGATAAGCTGCTCCTGGGCCAAATTTTCTAACCGTTGCTTAAGAGCTTTATTCTCCATGCTTAGAATAAGATTTTGCTGATTGACAAATTCGAGCTCAGCTGAAACTTCTGATCCTTCTGCCTGTGAGGTACATTATGACATCATAAAATCTTGCAATTCATTCAACACTCTTACAAATTAAATGGAAATTACACCTCACAGGCAGCTTCTGCGGAGATAGAGATACTTGCCTGCAAAGCTTGTACATTTCTTTCCAGCTCAGCTATGTACTGAAGTTTACGGACCCTGGAGCGCTGGGCAAACTGCCTGCATTAGATATCATTTTAAGTGTTATAGACAAAAGTATCGCTTTTCGACTCATTGTAGAGTACTTGAACTTTCTCGTTTCTGCATATCATTCATGTTATAAGTAGCTATTCTAGCTTCTACAAACAGGTCTCTAAAATAACTACCAAACAGCAACATCTAACAGTCAGACATCATACCAAATTTTAGATTGGTTATTTACACATCAGAAATGTAGAAATAGCATAAGCCACAGCATATTCATAGATCAGAGAAAGAAAGATATCTGTCGCCCACAGATATGATTACCAGGGAAGTCAAGTAGAAAATGCAGAAGGAAGAAACACATTCTCCTCAACAAGATGAAAAAAAATGTTAAAGAGTTGTGTTTAGGAAAGAATAGGATCTTATCTGAATCTACCCTAGACCAGTACACAATTCTTCCCAACTGAAAGCACCGAGAGGCGGTCACAAGTTCATATACAGTAGACAGAATGAACTGTGATATGGAAATTTTTTTTTTTCCCTTTTGTATTAGTCTATTCTTTTTGGAAACTTTTGTCCTTCTTGAGCTTAATACTGAAGGATTATTTGGTGCTTTATTTTAGTAGGGTCACGAGCGCATTGAGTCTATGGATATCATACTTGTAATGCTTCATATTAAGAATCAGAGTTCATGAATCAGCTCTCCAGTAATTATGCTTCAAGGTTGTGTCATGCAATCTACCTACAGAAATAATTGATCCACATAATGAAATAATTACATTACTATTGGTAATGCATCCTGACAATAATACACATTTGGACACCAATAATGCGGCTTGATCCATCCAGTGCATCAAAGAAATATTGATGAGGACACCGAACCGGAAACATTGTTTACGCACACGTATGATCATAGACGATGGAGAATAGCCCAAACCATTGAGAAATTGGGCTTTAACTTATGTTTTTTGGTTTAATTTATATGAACTTTTAGTTAAGGTTTATTAATTTGGTTTTATTTGTTGGGTTTGATTTAATTATTGTTGGGTATTTTATTTAGTGGGCCATAAGCCCAAACGCTTGTTCTAGTTAGGGTTTTAGTATTTATATCTCACTTTTCTAAATGATAGACAGTTTTGATAATTAATGAAAATATTGCAGACTTTGCATAACTCCAATCCCCTTTCTTCTCTTTCTTTGCTTTCTCTTCTTAGCTTCTTCTTTAAAAGCTTCTTTCTTTTCTTACTTTAATTCTTATTATTTATTGTCCTGCATCAAATTTGGTATCAGAGCATGGCTTTTAATTGTTCTTACAATTAAACGGTCTACATGTTTATACTTAACCCTAGATCCGGTTTGATCTAAAAAAAAAAAGTCCTACTATTCTGATTGAAAAAAAAAAGAGGAAACATTGTTCATCTTCTCCACCAGCAAACAGCCACCGAAATCAAAATTGTCACTGTTCATCATCAACGACAGCCATCAGCAGCGGCGCCTCAGCCAATCACAGCAGCAGACCCACCACCACCGAGAAGACCACTGTATCAGACCACAGATCCACGCCGATTTACTACCTCCGACACAGATCAGCGGCACCTCCACAACAGACCTTCGGCTTCAGCAACCAAACCAGCGTCACAAACCCACCACAACCAGCATCGACTGGTGATTCACCACAGCAAGGGCAGCGCAACAGATCTTCGTCTGCCACCATCCATAGTGCCCTCACCTTTAGCAGCGACAACAAATCAACAGGCCCCCGTCCAGCAGCAACATCACAGACACCACAGCCCTTTCCTCGCACCGCCAATCCCAAGTAGAATCACAGATCCACTTCTCTTGCGTCGTCTCCGTCAGCAGTAGCAACAAATTACAGAAGGCAACCAGATGAAGGAAACCAGAAAACCAAAGAAAACGCTCGATGCAAAATTAATTAACTCTGCCACGTCCTCAGCCATGCCACCGCTGCCACGCCAGACATGATCACCCACATCACCCGCCACGTAAGCAAACTAGCCACGTCATCTGCCATGTCAGCAGTCAATTCATCCAGTTTGCCACGTCAGCTCCAGCAAATTACAGTTTCCTCCCACTCTAGTTAGTGAATCACTCTCCTATATTTGTTGAAGTTTATTTCTTTTGGTTTTTTCACTTGTCATTTAAGGTTATTATTAATATTACTTTTGTGCCTAGAAAATTCCCAAAAAAAAATCATAAAAAAAAATATCTCACCTAGCATTTTTAATTGTTAGTTTTTGTTCAACCTCTTTCATCAGTGGTAGCTAATATCTTATTCTATTTAATAATTATGAGTTCTTGCTTGTGACATCGTGTTTGATTAATCATTTACACTTAAGAATCTAGTATTACATGCTTATAATTATATTAGTGTAATTTGTTCTTGATTAATCTCCACATTTAAGAACAAAAAATGATAAAAAAAAAATTAGCTTTATTTTTGTATTGTGATTTTTCATGCAAGAACCATTTATGATCTCAATTACATTTATAAGTTAGTATTGCATGTATTTGTGTCATGATCATCTAGTGTTCAAGCTTAAGTTTACACTTACTGTAGACTCAACCTTTAGTGATACTCTTACAACCATTTAAAAGGAACTGCAAACTTAGGTGATCAACATGTTTAAAAGAATTGAGCCCCAAGAGAGTGTTTGAATAAGGCACTCAAAGACCAATAAATATTACAAGAATAATCATTATGGACAAGTTCACTTTGAGCGACACCAGTATGACTATAATTTAGGTTACTCTAAACACGATGACTTTGATGAGCGAGTCTTGAGTCCTAACAAAATAGAAGCTCCCACTTTTGACGGTCGTCATGGCCCTTGGATATTTGATATGTGGATTCGTGATATGGATAGATTCTTTAAGTGGCATAACTTGTCTGATAATAGGAAAGATAGATTTGCTAAAATGAAACTCATTGATGAAGCCAAAATTTATTGGAGAGATATTGAGTATTGTTTAGAGATGAGAGGTAAACCTCCTATAACTGATTGGATCAAAATGAAACAAAAACTTCAGGAGAAGTACATACCCCAGTCTTATAGGAATAAACTCTTAAACCAATGAAACAATCTAAGACAAGGGAATAAGTCTATCAATAAGTATATAACGCAGTTTAACGATTACATGATTAGATGTGCCATAAGAGAGAATGAAGCCATGACTTTGCGTAGATTTTGTAAAGGCTTAAATGATGATCTTAGAAGAGAAGTTCTATTTCAAGGTGTATCTACCCTTAACCAAGCTTATACCTTAGTTCAAAATTACAAGTTGGTCACGAAGAATCAGTGGATGAATCGTCAGGGCTCTTATAGTATCCTTACTAAGTCCCAATTCAGAAGTAGTGATTTTTTGTTAGGTGCTCCACCCCACAGACCTAATCCTAGTAGCGCCCAACTTTGTAAGAAAGATAAAGGCAACGAGTTGTCAATGAAGTGTCTAAGGTGAGTTTAAAGGTTAAGTGTACTAATTGTTTAGGTTTTGGTCATATCTCTTTAGATTGCACCTCTAAACCCTTAGTCATCCAAAAATATAAGGATATAGGTAAAGAGGAATATTGTAGTGTTGAAGTGTATGAGCCAAATCTTGAGGATTTTAGTGACCTAGATGATGAGGATGTGCAAGAAGAGGGACCTAACACAATGAGTCCGCGTGAGCTTGAGAATGAGGTTAAGAAAGAGTCTGATATGTCTGCTTCAATGGTAGAGGAAGTTTTAGGGAACTCTTCAGTGGAATTGCCTATAGAGATAAGTATGGTCTTAGAAGAGTCTCATAATATTAGTCCTACTAAATTACCTGATTCCTCACCCCACATGCTTGGTGTCCAGCACATCATAAGTTTAGAGCAACATGTTGAGCTTCTTGACCCCTTACCTCATGCACGTGATGAGGAAGATGAAGATAATCCTAGTTTACTTGATTGTGTCCATACCATATCTATACAGGTTTCAAACAATGTTTGTCTCATTCCACACCCTCAACCATTTAGTGTTCATAGCTACAAACCTGAGAAGCATATAAAACACCTTCCCATATCTCCTCACGATAGGATGTCTAAGTCAGCTAAGTCGTTACCATGTAGGGTTCATAATTTGCATATTGACATCATGAAACAAATTCAAGCAAGTAATGAACAATACAAATTTCGAGTTGATTTACTTAAGTATCATGATGCACTTAATGTTGGAGATTATTTCATGATACAGATTAGACCTGAATGGTGTCCTTTGGAAACCGATCATAAATTGCAAGTAAGTAGTGTTAGACCATTCAAAGTGTTGCAAATGATTAAATCAAATAATTATGTCATTAAATTGCTATTAAACTTTGATATTAGCTCTACTTTTAACATGAAAGACCTCAGTATTGATAAAATACAACATATCCCTGATGCTTCTTTTGATACCCCTATCTCATTATCCAAATCTTTGGCACAAAAGGAACATATTAATGCTACTTTGAATGCACAAGTTGTTTTTACCAGGGATGATGAACTTCAGCAAATCCCAGTATATGGGCTCGACGACCAGATTCAGACTATACTTGGATTATCAGAAAGACATCACAACAGCTTGATCCTTATCTTTGAGAGCATTATCGGAGCTGCCTTGACCTATACTCGACGGGGTCGAGTTCTTCCAACCCTAGGAGAATTGATGGGGACACCGAACCAGAAACATTGTTTACGCACACGTATGATCATAGACAATGGAGGATAGCCCGAACCATTGAGAAATTGGGCTTTAACTTATGTTTTTTGGTTTAATTTATATGAACTTTTAGTTAAGGTTTATTAATTTGGTTTTATTTGTTGGGTTTGATTTA
>Ga0307509_10008244_pt1 | contig 13326 bp, 20 predicted proteins | sample 10_EM_MG_FD_202245 | JGI IMG/M metagenome (GOLD analysis project Ga0307509, IMG submission 202245) | Populus trichocarpa ectomycorrhiza microbial communities from riparian zone in the Pacific Northwest, United States - 10_EM | ecosystem: Host-associated > Plants > Roots > Unclassified | place...
TAGATGGATGTGATCCAGACGAGACGAAAGGCCTGTGAATAGAGTCAGAAGTCCCCCCAGGTCCGTCTGAACTTGTACTGCATTCGGGAATTCTTTTCATCAGCGATCGATTGGCATGTGACAGTTTGGGGGTAGGAAAGTAGAAAATTCACCTTGTATGGGACGTTCTTCCTGAGCCTCTCTGCCGGCGTCTTTGGAGTTTTGAACCCCTCATCGCCAGCGCCCCATTCGGCCCTGTTCTTGCTCTCCTCTTTCGCGTCACCATACCTGACCTCGGGGTCCTGCTTCTCGGGGGGCGTAACCCTCGTTACCTTTGGCTTTTGGGGTTGACCATCGTGTTCATGTTGGGCTATTGCCTCTTCCACAGTGATACCCTGGTACATCGCCTCCCTACGCGCTTCCTCACGTTCAATGGCTTCGTGATGGGCAAAGTGTTCAATGTCTTCAGGGTGGTTGTAGGACTCATCGGTCTGGGTCTCTGGTGTTGAATGGAACTGCTCTGCCGTGGGAGTCAGGAGGGTCGGATGATCCGTCCTAGCTCGATCGTACCTTCATGATGCAAAAAGAATTCTGTGAAACAAAGAAGTTCAGTGTACGTGGAAAAAAAGAAAAGACATAGCAAAGCGATACCTACCACTTTCAACATCGTAATGATGTCCCTCAGCGCCTAAGTCATCAAAGTTTGGCAAGCCGTCCAAACCGACGGACTTGAATTCTTCGAGAGAGATGCGCCCGTCCTTATTCTTGTCGGCTAGGTCGAGTACTGTGTTGACAATAGTTTCGGCCTTCTTCTGATGTTCGACTTCATCCTTCCGAGAGGAAATGATGTCAGTCGAGGACAGGATTGGTTGAGAGGATGAGAACCTTTGACTTTTTTTGAGAGTAGACGTGATGGACCCCATAAATCGCCTCGATTTCATCAGGTCCCCAGTAACCGTCGCTGTTTCGAGACAGACGCTGTCAGGTATTTCTCAGCTGGCCGAGGTTCGCGACGCACCGGTCTAGGTCATGGAGCTGGAAGAAACTTGGTAGATCAAACGAGTCACTGGTCTCATAATTAGATATCGATCCTGACGGCAGCCTTGGATCACAGGGACGGACATATGATGTTCTGAGGACATCTATGAAGAGAAAGCGTCAGAAAGGATAGAACCGAGTTTGAGTGTTCATCCATCTTACGTGTCTCTGTGCATATTGTTGGATAGTTTCGCCCTCAGCAGGAGCGTCGTGGCCGTGGCCGTGTGCGGTGAGGACAGATCCTAGGCAAAAGAGGGTGGAAGCGAGTTTCATGGCCGGCGGTGGGCAAGCTGGATCGGGGAGAGCGGTTGCTTCGGTGGCACTGAGTTCCCACACCATCTCATCCTGTGAACGCAACATCCACCCATCCATCGACGCTCGCAATCCTAGGAACTCGTCGCTCTCTCGTCACCCTGGATTCTTCTGGCGGCTCAGCTCGTATCTTTTTGTCGTCTGGCCCCAAAAACAATGGAAGCCCAACCCCAACGAAATTCGATTCTGCTTTGCTTTGCCGTCTATCGCCCCCATTGATAGCTAGTTCCGGAAGTGATGGAAAATCGACGCTTGTCATCACCATTCACTCTCCAGACGTTCCCAGTCAGTCAAACGAGCGTTACGCTTCACGCCAACTAGCTGCCTTCGGGGCGCCCATGTCAGCTTTCCATCCTGGGGGTCGATCGCCCATTCGGCCGGTTGCTGTCCCCAAGTCAATGTAGGCCGTACCCCCTCTCTCGTCTCCATCCCAAGCAACCTCTAGGGCGACAATCGTTATTCGCTTCTTTGTTTTCCCCGTGACTAGGAAATGCAGGATCCTAGTATCCCTCGGGAGTTGTACGGATGACCGGAAACACCGTCGGCATCGTACAAAGCGCAATCTACTGGAACGGTACCGCAACTGGAAAGCCTCCAACGTCACGGTGATTCATGCAGATCCAGAAATTAACCGATTGGTCTAATTTCTGCCGGCGCTCTCCGCATACAAATCCTCATAGCTGCTAGCCTGTGTTTCTGCCCATGACGGAGTGGAGATCCAGGATTCTCACCTACCCGCTCAGCCTCGTTCTCCGGATACTGTTGACTCAACCCTGATACGTTCTCCTTCAGCGTGGCTGAGTGGCAGTTTTGTCTGGTATCCTTGATGGACCGCAACGTTCCGCCACTACATGGATTCGGATGCTCCTGCTGTGTAAAGGCTCTACCCTAATTTCGATTCCGTTTATGGCTTGGTTAGATCGAGATCCTTTCTAATATTCGAGGATATTTCCACATCTGTCGATTACTATCCTCCAGGACGACGGGCTACCGATATGCGGATTCCGCTAGATTCACCCCCGCAGCCGGTCGACCATATATAAAAGGTTCCTGGTGTTTCCCCCGTCCTCACCAACCGTCCCTTGCGTCCCTCAGCCAGCTCCGTCCAGTCATCAAGCTCCATTTCCCCCTCACCGTAATCACTGTTCACCATGGCCCGCACCAATCAGACCCCCTCCACTCAGACCGCCAACGATCGTGAGTGTCACCCGATCTCACCTCGGTGACGGATTGTTGAAGGACCTGATTTCCAGACTGGCGCATGCAGCTGAACAACTTTCTTCAAGTCAACGGAGGAACTCGACGCCTCCAATACGTGGACGTCGCGAGTGGCCCCGCCCACCGACCCACCTGGCACTCCACTGTGTACAGTAAGTGAGAGGTTCCGGTGTGCGACGTATGCTGAGGCCTCTTCCTAGTCGACGATGTTCCTTACGCCCAAGGATACGCCGGAGACAAGGGTGAAGCGCGTGAGAACGCGGCGCGCAACTGCTATATGATCTTGCGCCCTCAGTAAACCTTTTGTACGCCTCCTGGACGTGTCGATCACGCGAATATCTTCTGTAGCAACCAACCCCCATTCCCCCTAATCCCCTATGTTCATGTTTATGTACATACCGTACATCGGCCTCGGTTCTGCTCTACTGTTCTTCTAATGCTAATGACATACGGGGTTAGATCTAACTGATCTACGTGGGTTAGTTTGAGTCACCATTGGTCAAATCCAAGAATGCAACCCGGGAGAAATGCAGAACGGTATATCGTATCAAAGCGCAGCAGCCGTCCCGAACAGGAGGGGGCCACTCCGGGGATCGGGTGTTTCCACCCGATGTACCGATTAGAAGTGCGGGATAGTATGTACCAAGCCCGTCGATCGACCTCGCTTCTATTTAGTGTGAAGGACAAAAATGATCTCCAATATTCTCTATGGTGTGCACGTTAACGTGGGTTTAGATGAAAGGAAGAAGACAATGGGGCGTACCCGAATTAATCAAAGTGGTTGTATGGTGGACCCTCAATCCAACGAGAAACCCGGATAGTGTTCCTTGGGGACGACGTAGCACGTCCTGCGTGGCACTGATTGACCCTGGGAGAAAGAGGGAGATATGGATCAACAGATCAAGGGTCTTGTTGGGAAATGAACAAACCCTCAACACGACCTCACGACCGCGAGGAACGTAGATGATGAATTCGCGGACGGCGTCGAAAGCGAGTTGGAGGGGTTGCAAGAGAGCGACGATGTCTTTGAGGGAGATTGTGAAATCGACGTCGAGGTAAACTGCGACCATGTCCATGGGGCCCATCTCCAAGGCGGAGCGGATTGAAGAGAGGCCAGAGGAAACGTTTTGGACGAGGGAGGGTTCTTCGGATACGTGTGGGAACGCGAACAAGACGTTTCTTCCGCGGGAACAGGCACCGTAACAGTACCCATAGTCCCGCTCTGAATGGTTGCTGAAGATGGAAAGCGGTGGAAGGTTCTGCGCCGCCCTGGATTCGGCTAGATCAGCAAAGGTGGTGGAATAGAACTTGATCTCGCGGGTTCCGATTCGATGGTGGACGATGAACGTTTGGAGGGTTTGGTGGGAGGACAGGAATCTGACGAGATCTGGACCAAGCGGGATGTTGGTCGCAAATCTACGTAAAGAAGGCAGACTAGCGGTTTTCCTATTCAGAGATGAGTAGGCACGATCGAGCAGTTGCGATTCACGCTTACTGTAACGTGGTCTTGAGCGCCTGCACGTCGGTTTCAGGGTAGATCCAGAGATCCAGCTGGCGGAGGGCTGCGGCGTGTTTCAGCAGCATCGCGAGCAGTCGGATAATTTCCGCCCTTTCCTGTAAAGGAACGACGCAAGATTCGTGGTACGTCAAGGCCCTGACGCGTGACGCTTTTGTCTGGTCGCTCAGCAACGACTGAATGCATGACCTTTTGCGAGAGCTCGACAAGTGACGATGGAGGTCGAGGTCTCGGTAAAGTATGCGCTGGGCTTCGTGATGGACGGAGTGGCTGACGAGAGCGAGCCGGGCAAGGGTGTGGGGATCGCAATGGTCACACACGACGCCGATCAGCTCGGCTGGCAGGGCTCGTCGTCGTCTCTGGATGGCCATCGTGTGGGGATGAGGAGAGGGGGGCGGAGGGGGAGAAGGAGGTTTATAAGGTAGATGGAAGCACGAACAGCGAGTCGGAGGGGCGGCGTCCACAAGGATGAACCGGCGGGTAAAAGGAGAGGATGACGGAAATCCAATCAGACCGGAGCGGGGGAAATCAGACATTTCGCGCTCATTCACCACCCAAATCGCTGCGCTCGCATGTTTTCACAATAGACGATGGACGCGGGCCGCCCGTGTTCTCCGAACGGAGGGGGCCGACGACTCAAGCGAGGTCCGATGGCGGGTGATCGACATCGCCTGTCCACCTCCACACAGACGCCATCTCGAGCGGCGGGGACTTTAACCCCTTTGCCTTCAGCGTTCGCTCAGCTGACTGACCCCTTCTCGTTCTCCCTCCAGGTTAGCCCCGTGATCACCGGTGGCTATGCTCGCTTGGGGCAGCGGCGACCACCGAAGTCGAGCTTCGAATTCGAATTCCAACTCTGATCCAAGCCAAATAGCGATCGCCCCCTCCTCTGGCGCTCTCTGTAGTTGAACATGTTCGACTTGAGATGGTTGAACCCAGCTGAAGCAACCACAGACGATTCCCAAAACCCTCTCGTCTTACCACCACCACCACCGCCGACAGTCCCCTTTCGCAATGTCCTCTTCACCCAGCACCGTTGACCCCCTCGACGCCGACAGGAAACTCACAGAATCTCCAACCGCTCTCTCCCAAGCTCACCACGACTTTGAAATCATTCCCGAAACGCACAACAATCGTACCCTGGTCCTCTGTTTTGACGGGACCGGGGACAAATTCGACTCTGATGTACGTAACCCTACCCTCAACGTGTTCTCCTATCACCACCCCCCTCACCACCCCATCATGCCAGAATTCCAACGTCGTCCAGTTTATATCACTCCTCAAGAAGGACAACAAGCGCGAACAAATGGTCTACTATCAGGCACGTCCACCGGATCGCCCGTATGGCACGACACTGACACTTGGTACGGAAGACTGGAATAGGTACATATGTCTCGAAACACGGCCCGGGTTTTTTCACCCCAATGGTCAAGAAGATGTCAAAATTACTGGACGAGGCTGTCGCCTGGAACCTCGCGAGTCACACGCAGTGTTCGTACTCGATTAAGAAGCGTTCCGCCTCGAGATTTACGGGCCCTTTTGTCAGCTGGTTACGAATTCTTGATGCAGCACTGTTAGCCCTTTTCGACGGTCACATTATCTCATAACTCACTTCTTCCATTTCAGACCAATTTGGCGATAAAATCTGCATTTTTGGGTTTTCTAGAGGCGCATACACAGCCAGAGCTCTCGCTGGAATGCTTGCCAAGGTGGGTGGTCTTCCCGTCAAGTCCCCCCCCCCTCACGCCGCTCTCTCTCTCTCTCTCTCTCTTAGGTCGGGCTCCTCCCCGCAGACAACAGGGAACAAGTTCCGTTCGCCTACAAGATGTACACCCAAGACGACGCGTTCGGCTGGGAACAAAGTTCAGCCTTCAAAAAGACCTTCTCCATTGACGTCGATGTTGAGTTCCTCGGCGTTTGGTTCGTTACCACGTCTCGTTGTGAAACAATGCCTAACCCCGACCACCTGAAACAGGGACACTGTCAATTCCGTCGGCCTGATCCCTCATCGTCTCCCGTTCACCATCTCCAACAGCAGCATTAGGTACTTCAGGCACGCGGTTTCCCTCGATGAGCGCAGGGCGAAATTCAGGGCAAATCTTTGCCCCCCTGGAAACAAGGATCACGAATTCCGACACGCCAACGTGGAAGGGGACACGTCCAAGACCCCACGTAAACGGCCAACTTTGAAGGAACTTGAGAGGCAATGGAGTGATGCCAACAGGCGTACGGACGTCCTGGAAGTTTGGTTCTCTGGTATGTTGACCGTATCACTGTGCTGCGGTACCAACCCGCTAACGACTAGTAAGGTTGCCATTGCGGTACGTAGGAATTTACGTCCTCATTGACCCATGTTTCAGTCCTGAGTCGAGTCCGGATTTCCAGATGTTGGAGGTGGCGCGGTTAAAAACGGGACACGACACGCGCTATCCCGTATACCCTTGCGATGGATGATAAGAGAGTGCTTCCTCGCGCAGACTGGCATCATGTTCAAGGCGGGTGCTCTGAGAGAGGTGGGATTGGATCCGTCAAGGCTGTACCCACGCGTCCTTCCACGCCCTGAGGCGTTGCTCCTGGGGCGAGCGAACCCTGATCGGGTTGGTTACAAACATGGAACCATCTCTGCGGTCGAGCCAGGCGTGATCCTGACCGAAGAAGAAGAAGACCTGGCAGACGCGCTCTCGCCTATCAACGACCAATTATCGTTGTCACCTGTCTGGTGGCTTCTCGAACTACTCCCGATGCGACAAAAGTGCCTCAGGAAAGACGGAACGTGGGAGACGCAGATGAAGTCCGAGCCTCGTTTAGAACCCCGGAGCCACTGCTGATTTAATATCTTAGGATCAATCTGGCCAAGGGAAGGTTCCTCCCACTGGACGGTAATCACCCAGTCCGCGTGCACAGGGCTGTCAAGCTCCGCATGGACCACCCCGAGGTGTTTATCGATGGACCGTACACGCCAAGGGCAGGACCTTGGGACAGGACGGAACCAGTTTGGGTTGATTGAATGTCCGGCGAATTTGTAAATTTGTAAATAATCGGATGTTTTTGTGATTAACGTGTCGTCGAGTGGATGTTTGGAATCAACAAAGGATCATTGCAGCGAGTTCATGATTTCATAATTCGGGAGCGAATCGGTAGTGAACGGAGACCTCGACCGTTTTTCGGGCGTTTTTTGGACTCCTAATGTCGAATGGGTTATAAAAGCTCGGTGGATGAGGGACTTGACAAACCCAGCAAACAGCCATGCCCGCCTCCCACCTTCAGCCCACCGACTTGGAATATTGCCCTTGCTGCTACACCACTGCGCACATCCTCGTCCGCCAAGATCCGTACGTCTGTACACAAGGGGGGTCGATGGAGCACTTTGAGGACACAACGATAACGTTCCGGAAGGAGGGCAAGTGCGGCATCCCCGTCGAGGATGGGATCTCTAAAAGTTACAATGGGCTGGATGGGCGCGACTCGCGGCCATTCGAAAGGGTCGACGTTTCCAACCTCCCTGCGCTGAAGATCAAGGTGAGTGGCCGAGCACTCGTCGGTACCCCACAACCGGATTACTGACTATACCGTACAAGTGGCCAGGCTACCCCGATTGGACCGGAAACGTGGGTCGAATGTAGAACGACCTCAGGATTAAACCATGACTGACATTCTCCTAGTTTCGTACGCGGGGCACCACCCCCGCGAGGATCCCGGTGACCCTGTCGTGTTTGGCTACAAATCTATGCAATAACATAGGGAAGTTCGTAGAGGTGCGTGATCGACTTACGTTGGCGTGCATCATGGCTCAACCCGTCCGGTGCAGGAAATGAGCGGGGAGACGTGCACTAAGCCGGATTGGAGGGTCGGGCCCGGTCACCTCGAAGTCAAAGACCTCGTTCTTCTCTCGTTGGAGAGAGCGTCCATCGGGACTTGGGTCATGTCTATCCAAGTACTCTTACCTCCAGGGGAAGACACCGTTGCGGGGATGCAGGGATGAAGGGGAACGACATCCTGGGAATCGTACATCTTGGAAAAATCTTTTCACCACGCTAGGCATGCAGCATAGAATACGTACCGTTTGCGTGGAATTCGAAATGTTCTATAGATCTTCGTTGAACGTTTAGCTTCCTCGTGCAACGCCTCGACGCCTGAAACTCCCAATCTCGTTCCGCGGATATGAAATTTCGGCCGGGTTACTGGGAAGTGGACCCGGCCGGCCTCAAATGGATGGTGTCGATCAGTTGATCGGGATGATCTCGGACTTTGGGAGTGAATTCCCATCCTCCGGCCTACAGAACACCGGATGGATGTGTTCGGCCTCTGGACGGTGGTGGATCCCACCTCCTCCGGCTTTGGGGGTGACCGGTGAATACTCCTCCTTTGAACCGCCGGCTCCAAGCGGGAAGGGAAGTTCCTATGTATACGAATAACCGGCCCCACTTTACTGTCATTGCCGTGTCACGGAGGAATGTTCAGAGACCTTAAAGGGCACCGTCTGTGTTTCCCCCCTCTCTTTACCTTTCCCCCATGGCTAGATCAGAGACGAGCTGGGTGGACGGCGAAGGAACGCCTTCTTCCCCAACCGGCACTTTCCCGGAGGCCTTCCGCGAGCCACAGTGGACCGATAACGTCGTTCCGCCGATTCACAAGAACCGGACACTGATCGTCTGTTTTGACGGTACCGGAGACAAGTTCGATGGCGATGTCAGTCTCCAGCACTTCCAACCGCGCCGAACTAACCCTAATGACGGGCTCCCAGAATTCCAATGTCGTTCAATTCATCTCGATGCTGAAGAAGGACAACAAGCGCGAGCAAATGGTGTATTATCAGGTGACGACAGATTCTGAAACATCTCACTACATCGTCCGACCGATACGCGTGTTAGGCAGGTATTGGGACTTATACCTCTAGCCACGCCCCTGGGTTCATCAATGCCATAAATCGTGGGGTTTCCAAGGTTTTGGATCAGGCGATTGCCTGGAGCCTGCCTCTTCACACCCAAGGTGCGTGCATCTATAGGTCCTTTGTTCGCTCGAAATAGGCCGACGCCACTCTTTAGCTGGATACGAATTTCTGATGCAGAACTGTATGTGATAACGTACCCGCGTTCTGGGATTGAGCCCAACCGTTCGGACAGATCAATATGGAGACAAGATATGCATCTTCGGCTTCTCAAGAGGCGCATATACCGCCCGTGCTCTCGCTGGGATGCTCACCAAGGTATTATCTCACTTGGATCACACCGCATCCCCTCACCCACCTTCTTCCTACTCTACGCATAGGTTGGGCTCCTTCCGGCGGACAATAAGGAACAGATTCCGTTTGCGTATAAGATGTACGCGCGCGGAGATGCGGTGGGGTGGGAGCAGAGCTGTGTTTTCAGAAATACATTTTCTGTAACGGTGAAAGTGGACTTCCTCGGCGTCTGGTACTTCTTTTCCATCTAAACTTCTGTTTTTCCACTCCCACTCATCATCTTATTCGTTCTCAGGGACACCGTCAACTCAGTTGGCCTGTTCCCTCAGAGGCTACCGCTTACCATGGCGAACAGTAGCATTCTGGTCTACCGACATGCCGTATCCCTTGACGAGCGCCGTGCCAAGTTCAAAGCGAATCTATCACCCCGAACAGGGGGTGCGGAAAAAGCTTCACAACGGCAGCGTGAGAAACCCCAAAAGGAACCAACTTCATGGGAATTGGAAAAGGAATGGAACGACCCACATGCCCCAACGGACGTGCTGGAAGTCTGGTTTTCCGGTAAAGTGGACTAGCTCGCGAACGCTGCAATCAGGCGCTGACTGATATCTGGTTTCAGGGTGTCATTGCGGTAAGCACGCAACGATTCACAGGGTTACCGACGTGTCTGATCATTTTCCTTACGTCCTAGACGTCGGAGGTGGAGCGGTAAAGAATGGGACGCGCAACGCCCTCGCCCGGATTCCACTTCGGTGGATGGTGCGACAATGTTTCCTTGCCGACACTGGTATAATGTTCAATGGCCAGCTGCTTGCACAAATCGGGTTGGACCCTGGAACTCTTTACCCTCGTGTCCTTAGCCGACCGGACCCCGTCACGTTTGAACGGACAGACCGGTCTCGAATTGCAAGCGATCATAGTAGCGGGATGGTGACGATCGTTGACAAGAAGGTGATCCTCACAGAGGAGGAGGAGGATCTAGCCGACATTCTGTCCCCAATCAATGACGAACTTGCCCGGTCCAAGGGCTGGTGGTTCTTCGAAATGCTACCCATGAAACAGCTCCACCAGAAGAAAGATGGTACCTGGGTCTGTCGAACAAGGTGAGGCTGTCTCCATCACATAATGGAATCGTTTCGGACTTCCTCGTTCACCTCCCTTCCATTTTTTAGGGCCAATCTTTCCAAAGGCAGAAATATTCCCCGTGGCGATAACAACAAGATCCGAGCACACCGAACGGTTAAACTTCGTATGGACGCTGAAGAAGCGCTTCTTCCTGAGGGGCGTCGATACACGCCTCAAGCCAGGCCTTGGGAACATCACCGCGTGGAGTGGGTCGATTGAGAGATTCAGGGCGAAATCGGTCCCGTCCGTCGTAGCCGTTTTGCCCCTTTGTACCATGTAGCACTTTCCAGGTTTCCTGAAAACCCCTTTCTTGTAATATACTTCCGCTCACGTGACCTTCCAAACGGATAGCTGGTGACCATTACCTGGAAAACCGCGTTTTCTGTTGGGAAGATGAAGCCATTCACGCTGCGTGTGCGTTCGGCCCACGTTCTCCCCAAACGACTGCCATTGGCCCACCGGATCGCCCCATCTCTTCCCGTTGCAACCTTCAGCAGCGGTGGGGTCGCGTCGCGCCGACCGCGGTGGACATGTGACGAGTACATGCACGCTAGGGCTCACGGGATTCGGACCCTCGCCACGATCGCACCTATCCTCTCCCTCGAAAACGACGACGCAGCGATGTCCAACTTGACTCCTCCTCAACCTCCGGCGACATGGGCTCACACCGCCGAACAGGTCACCACCTCGATTAAAGAGTTGATCGCCAAGGATAGGGCATTCTGGGATGGGATCGGCTCGCTACCCCAGGAAGAGTGCAACTTTGAATCGGTACGTCCCTCCCTCCCCATCTCCGGTTGTGGGTCTAGCGGTAAAGGGCGATCACTAAACGGTCGTGGATCGTGAATAGGTCTTCGTTGAGTAACCTGGACGCTCTTGTGTCGGCCAATCTCATCCAACTTCATCCAATTAGCTCCCAATATCTCTTGCCGATGCCGAGATGGAGGCACACACTGAACCCTTACTGTTCTACCAAAACGTATCCACCTCGAAGGAACTCAGGGACGCCGCGAACACCGCCGAGGTGCTGCTGAGGGAGTATGGGATCGAAACGTCCATGCGCCTCGACGTCTTCCAAGCCAAAGTCAACGCGGAGAATAACATCAAGGCTTCAAATCACAAGTTAAATCCCGAGGAGAAGCGGTTGGTGGAGAAGTTGATCCTCGATGGTAAACGTGCCGGTTTGAGCCTCCCAGAGAAGGAACGCAAGGAACTCGAGAAGCTACAGAAGGAGTTATCTCAAACTTGTGTCGAGTTCAGCGTGAGTTTTACTTTGAGTTCGTCGCTCTGTTAGATACTCAAGATCCGATGAACAGAAAAACTTTAACGAAGAGAATGTATGGAGCCGCGGATCTCGTGTCTTTTGACGCGAATGACAACTTCGTTCCAACTAGGGCCATGTAAGCTTTACACTCGAGGAACTCAAGGGCGTTCCCGAAGACGTTGTCTCTGGATACACCAAACGAGAGGAGGATGGTAAAACCCTCTACGATGTCACATTCAAAACTCCAGATATCCTCCCTTTGGTATGTTCTCACCGGATCTGGTAGGTGCCAACACTAAATTTGGAACCCTGAACCTTCAAGTTCAAATTCGCAGAGAATCCGGAGACTCGCCGAAGGGCTCACGAAGGATACGACAATCGGTTGGCTATCAATGCTCCTCTACTCGACAAGGCCCTCGATCTACGTCGCCAGATTGCGGCACTCCTAGGATACCCCACCTGGGCAGACTATATCACGGAGGTGAAGATGGTTAAAAACGCTGCCAATGTCCACAAGGTATGTGCCTTCCTCTAGACTATCGACGCGGCTATTGAGTCGTAATACTCCACCCAGTTCCTCGGCGATTTAAAGGAGAAACTTCGCCCTGTTGGTCTGAAGGACCATGAGACCTTACTCAAGCTTAAGGAGAAGGAACACAAGGAGAAGGGATATCCCTACGATGGTCAATTCTACATTTGGGACTACAGGTATTACGACCAGTCGTTCATCCAGTCCTCCTTGGACTTGGACGAAAGTTTGGTCAAGGAGTATTTCCCTGTGTCTGTTATCGTCCCACAGATCATCCAGATCTACCAGAACCTGTTATCGATCAAGTTCGTGGAGATCAAGGGAGACAGTTGGCACACAGGTGATGCACCAACCATCCGTGTTCACCTACGTGGGGGACTGAAGGTGTGCCGTAGATGTCCAGAAATATTCCGTCTGGAAGAAGGACGCCAAGGGTCCGGAAGACTTCATTGGATACTGTTACCTCGATTTGTTCCCGAGGAGTGAGTCCAAACCCTGGTTGAATCCTGCACTACCATCTTGACCGTCTTTCACGCAGCTGCGAAGTACTCGCACGCCGCCGTTTGGGGTTTAATTCCTGGATACGTTAAATCGGACGGGGACAGGCACTACCCTACGGTGGCCATGGTCGCCAATCTGGCTAAACCGACTGCCGAACGCCCAGCGTTGATGACGCACGACGGTACGGGAACCTTTCATTGCGGTCCAGCGTTAATCTTTGCTCACTTTAAGGGTTGCAGACGCTGTCACTTTCTTCCACGAGTTCGGACATGCCGTACATGGGTTATTGAGCAAGACACAGTTCGCGAAGTTCCACGGAACGAGGTTCGTGCCGACGGCCCCGGCGATTCCGTTTTTCATGTAGAGTTTTCTGCTGATTGTAAGGCTCTGTTGACAGCGTTGCGAGGGATTTCGTCGAGGCCCCCTCTCAGATGTTGGAGAACTGGGGCTGGGAACCCAAAGTGCTCAAGAAGATTTCGAGCCACTATAAGACTCAAGACCCTCTACCTGATGACCTCATCCAGAAGTTGATCAAGAGGTTCGTCTGTTCTGATCAGCTTACCGTGATCTGGGGGTACTCACACTAGACACCGGGCGGATTGCAAATTTGATTTTCTATCATCATGAACAGCCGATACGTCAACGCGGGGTTGTTCTACCTC
>Ga0307509_10008246_pt1 | contig 13324 bp, 11 predicted proteins | sample 10_EM_MG_FD_202245 | JGI IMG/M metagenome (GOLD analysis project Ga0307509, IMG submission 202245) | Populus trichocarpa ectomycorrhiza microbial communities from riparian zone in the Pacific Northwest, United States - 10_EM | ecosystem: Host-associated > Plants > Roots > Unclassified | place...
AAAAAGCCTACCGCGAGGTTACGCAGTGGCAAGGGAAAGAGATGCGGAACCTTGGGCGGTGTGTTCTAGGCGTTCTGGCTGTGGCACTGCGTCAGCCTGGGAGTGCCCAACTCATACCGTTCAAGCATGCTCTCGGATGCATCAGGGCGCTGGTCAATTTCAATATGATGGTGCAATACCGAAGCCACACAGCGGAAACAATCACCTATATGGAAGACTATCTGGACACGTTTCACAAGATGAAGGATATCCTTTTAGAGTTTCGAGTAACTAAACGCATACAGGGGAAGATTGATGACCAACGAAGGAAGCTGCGACATGATAGGCCCAAGACAAGGGAGCGCATCGCACCCGCGAAACGGCGCCGGATGCGCGACGCAGAAATGGAAGAAGAAACCGAGCGACGTATGGACTTGATCTTTGGTGAATCGCATTTCAACTTCATCAAGATGCATTTGCCCAGTCACTTTTGTGATCATATACGCCAGTTTGGTAATATTCTGATGTATTGAACGGAGTTCGGCGAGCTAGCGCATAAGACCCAAATCAAGGCTGGATGGCAGCAATCGAATAAAAACGATGCCTCACGGCAAATTGTGCAGAGCTATAGTCGACAGCATGGCATCCAAATGAGACTATTGAATCTGGAATCTCTGCAATGTTGCGGTGCAGATCTCTCTCCCGACGTGGTGGAACAGTTGGACACAACTAGCACCACAACAGCGCCTGACATTCGTAGGAGGATGCTGAAGGGACGCCGGGACGATGTTGCCAATATGGCGGATTTTAGTCGGATTTTGGGGGTTTCCATTCAAATGAAGGAGGATGCTCGGGAGTTTACTGTAGTTGATATAGGCACAATTCTTGGCTTGGCGCACCTTATCCCAGAGGGGGATCGGCGCTGGATTGTCAATAGCCGTATTGATTTGAGAACATTTAACGAGGTATATTAAGGGATCCGGATATCAGAAGGCATCTGCGATGCCATTTTGCGTCGGGGATGAATTGAGGGAGGAGCCTAGTGCGAGTATAGTAGTATAAAATCTACCGATGAATCAACAAGCTATAGAGTAGAATCACCAGATCCATAAATTACAAGGGCGGATGATCAGTAGTATATGACCTGCTCGCAGAAGACATGATTTAAAAAAAAAGTGCTACTACTCCCGATGCCAGCCGACGCAACGAAGACACGATAATAGGCTGCATCCATTTGCAAATCGAAGTAACTTGAACGGGCGGGCGCCTGGAGGTATTCAGGGTACTGTGATGAGACAATCTCCCATCCTGACACAAAGAAGCTCGCAGCGCAACCTGGGTGGCATGGGATGTGAGCCAGCGTTGCGAGGAAACTCAGAACGCATGGAATTTGAGCGGGCGTTGCCAGGCAACTCAGGACGCACAGGACGCAGAGGACGCAGAGGACACAACTCGGGATGCACAGGACGCAGGGGATGCAACTCATGACGCACAGGACGCAGGGGACACAGATTCAACGTCGCATGCGTCAGGACGCAATGGCGCCGTATCTAACGCAGGGTAATCTTTTGCTGATGTTGTTTTCCTTTGTTGGTTGTGTCTACTGTCGGCTAGGGTTGTTTTCTTTTTAGGCTAGGCTTTCGCGGGGGTTTTTCGTTTGTGACTTTCTGGCCCACTTTCTCATCTCCTTGTAGTTTCTACTCATAGTACCGGGCGGGGGTTTCTCTGTCAGGCTGGGTCAGAGGGTTTTAGCTTGGGGATGGCGGGATGAACTGTAGTTGAAGGTTTTGGACTACGTAGCCCGTACTTGGTTGAAAGCCCATTGTACCTAAGACTTTGGGATGAGCACATGTGTGCATTTGCCCTGATAGAAACAATCAATAATCGAGAATCAAAAAAAACAAACAAGAATAAAAAAAAAGGTCACAGTTGTTAGACATCCTTCGTCTCCTCTACACCTCCGGCGATTGAAATCTCAACACCACGGGAAATCATCCTCACCTCCATCCACCCCCCTCTCATCAGACATGCCACATTACCTCTGTCTGATTGAAGCCATCTCCCTCCTCTCTTCCTTTCCCTTCTGATAGTCAGGCCTCGCGAGCTTGTTCCTAGGGGTTGGTTGAGTCTCCATTCACCCTCTCTTTTCCGGGCTCCCTTAGTGTAACGACCCTACAATAGGTAGCTACAATAACTACCACCTTAGCCCAAATGGTATACCAAGTGGTAACCAGAGGTGGTATGGTCACGTATACAAATAGCTGGTTAACATAGGGCAACCCCTAGGGAATAGTTGAGTAGCCTTGGGTGCTCAATTTGGCAGGGTAACCATTCGGGAGAACATTTGCATAAGGTCCATCAGGAAAAAATCTAAATTCTGCATCCTGAAGTAGAGTTTATGTTGGGAAGAGCCTGTGGTACATTGGAAGACATCTGAAGTCTTCCTATGGCATCCACGCGCATCCTGATAACTTGTTCAATTCTTTTTCAGCAAAAATGGACATGTTAATTATGTCCGATAGGGGTCATTTTTTAAATATAGACACTTTGAATAGGATATTATTTAGTGAGCTAACGCGTTTTGGCAAATTATCATTTTTCAATTTTCGTCCCTCATTTCTGTCTCCGGATGCCTTCAGAAGCATAGGGTGCATAGGGTGTAAACTGATTTTTCTTGCTGATGTCAAGAGGATTGTGGGAATGTTACACGGACCTCCGAGATGACTTTTGTGGTCGACTAGAGGACTTCCGGAGCGGTTAATGGCATAAGCGGACAAAGTTACCCTACCTTGGGAATTTGGTCATTTTGCCCATGGACCCCAGTTACCCTACTGAGGTGTCCAAGTTACCCTACCTTCACCAGGAAAGTCATCCTAGAACTTAGAGGTCGATTGCCTCACATTCTATGGGCTCTTGGATGTTCAGGAGCGCACACGCATCTGCGCGGGGAGGCCCCACGCATGTGTAAGGGTGGCCCGAACATACTATTGAACTTGAGCGGGTTTTGCTAACAACCCCCTCTGGCCCCAGCATTGGGACGGGGCGTCATAGGCAGACGGCTGCATAGTTGCTCGTTTGCGAGTAAAAAGAGGTCATTGGAGCGGCTGCCGTAACACCGTATACATCGTCGCTGTCCTTCCGACTGAATGTCATTCGCAGGATATATAAATGGAGTATGGGTAACCGCCAAAAGGGGGGTCACATATAAATGGTCCCTCAGACACCTAGGAGTCCATTCTAGCCTACTGGTAGTTTGGTACTCTTCCTAGTGGTACTCAGTTTGTCTCAGAAGGCCAGGGTACTTTCAAGACTAATACCTCAGTAACCAGCCTGGACCTTCTCCCCTTAATTTGTAGCATTACTATGGGTTGTCAATGGACTCTAGAGGTATGAGTCTTATCACGGTAGAGTATGTTCCGAGAGGTTGGCTATGGGTAGCGCCCGTTCAGCCAACCATCGGTTACATCTCACCGGGAAGTCTGCATGTCAATTTATCACATTAGATAGTCGCGTAGATTACATGATGGACTGCATAGCTTGTATAGACGAAACTACCACTGGGCCAGTGAGTCCACCACCTAGGTATTGACTCCGGTTGTTGTCATAACAGTTAGCCACTAGTATGACTTCGATAGGAAGACGTTTTCCACCTGCAGTTGTATTGGAGATGCATTGCAGAAACTCATATCCAATTGATGGAGTTTAGTGTACCCGAGTTGGTCCGATACCTCCAGAAGGATAATTCCTAATGGGGGGTAGAACTTGGACAAGCCCTGAGCAGGACAGGGTACTCGCACAAGGTCGGAGTAGTGGTGAATGTCAAAGGCTTTAATCTGATATCTACTTAAGTTTAAGCTTTTGGCATTCTACTTTGACAACCAACTTTTCCTTGAGAGAACTAAATTGAGTCAAGCTTCGAGCTTAACTATATTAAGTTTTACTGTTGATTCTTCTGAATTATTTTACCTCATCTTTATCTTCTACTTTGAGTGTTTGATGCAGTCGCAACCTTAGAGTTCACCTCTCTATAGGGTACCCCCGTTACACTTAGGCAGCCCCCTACGGTCAGCAACCCCTCACTCGTCAACGGTTGGTCTTTAGTCGCGGTTGATAGTTAAAGTAGTTGTCCCCGGTGGCGCTGCTCTCTGGTATTGCACTATCTCCTTTGTGCTTTGCTAGTACGGTTGAACCTTTCGAAACATTGGGACCTTGCTTCTGTCGGCCTTCCTCGTACTTCTCGTGTCGGTTAGGCCTCTGCCCTCCCCTCCCCCGACGTTTGGATCGCCTGGCACCCTACTGCTCACGGCTCTACGCCCCCCGCCAGACCTCTGTTCACTTCTGATGTCCTCAGACTAGGGGAGTAAGTTTAAACCTTCTTTCCGGGTTCCGTTTCCCGAAATAGCCGACCTGATCGTTCTCCAGCTGCCACGAGCCTTCCTTCTTCTGGTGGCATTCTCTCGAACTTGGTTGCTCTTCCTGAGCCTCGGCTGGCAGGGCTATATGCCTCCGGAAGCTTCTCTCCCCTCGAGTGTCCCCGAGACCCATTATTTAGGAGTTCCTATTCCTTCGGGAGCTGGACCTGGTGGGTTTTTACCACGGTTTAGTTTATAGGTTGTTTGACTTGCGGAAGTGGGTTTGTTTTCCTTTGTTGGTTGTGTCTACTATCGGTTGGGGATGTTTTTCTTTCAGGCTAGGCTTTCGCCGGGCTTATTGGTTCGCTGTTTTCAGGCCCGTGTTCTCATCTCCTTGTAGTTTCTACCCATAGTACTGGGCGGAGTTTTCTTTGTCGGGCAGGGTCAGAGGGTTTTAGCTTGGGGATCGCGGAAGGGACTGTAGTTGAAGGTTTTGGGCGACCTGGTCTTCATTGTGGCCGAATGTCTGTTGTACCTAACACTGCGGGATGTGCCTGTTTTGGCCTGCTGGCCCTGATAGAAACAATTAATAAACGAGATTCAAAAAAAAAAAAAAAGACCAACAAAAGGTCACAGAAGTTAGACATCCTTCGTCTCCTCTACACCTGCGGCGATTGAAATCTCAACACCACGAGAAATCATCGTTACTTCCATCCACTCCCCTCCCTTCAGACACACCACATTGCCTCTGTCTGTTGAAGCACCTCCCCCCCCCTCTTCCTTTCCCTTCTGATGGTCGGGCCTGGCAAGCCTGTTCCTAGGGGTTGGTTGAGTTTGCCTTTACCCCCTCTTCTCCGGGCTTGCTTAGGCAGCACTTGACGGTTGGCAACCCCTCACCCGTCAACCGTGGGTCTTTAGTCTCGGTCAATCAATAAAGTAGTTGTCCCCGGTGGCACTACTCTCTGGTATTGCATTATCTCCTCTGTGTTCTGCTAGTACAGTCGGACCTTTTGAAATATTGTGACCCCGCTTCCGTCACCCTTCCTCGCACTTCTTGTATCGGTTAGCCCTCAGCCCTCCTCCTGCCTGATGCTTGGATCAGCTGGCACCCTACTGCTAGTGGCTCTATGCCCAACACAAGACCTCTGTTCCCTTCTGATGTCCTCAGACTAGGAGAGCAAGTTTTAACCTTCTTTCTGGGTCCTGTTTCACGAATTAGCCAACCGGATCTTCCTCCGGCTACCACAAGCCTTCCTCCTTTTGGCGACCCTTTCTCAAACTCGGTTGCTCTTCTTGAGTCTCTGCTGGCGGGGCAGTATGCCTCTGGGAGCTTTTCTCCCCTTTGTGTGTTCCCAAGACCCATCATTCAGGAGTCCCTATTCTCTCAGGAGCTGGGCCCGGTGGGTTTATACTACGGTTTAGCTTATAGGTGATTTGACTTGGGGGAGTGGGTTTGTTTTCCTTTGTTGATTGTGTCTACTGCCGGTTGGGGTTGTTTTGCTTTTAGGTTAGGCTTTCGCGGGGGTTATTGGTTTGCTGTTTTCAGGCCCGTGTTCTTATCTCCTTGTAGTTTCTACCCCTTGTACCGGGCGGAGTTTTCTTTGTCGGGCCGGGTCTGAGGGTTTTTCCTTGGGTATCGCGGTATGGACTGTAATTGGAGGTTTTGGATGACATGGTCTTCATTCCGGCCGAATGTCCGTTGTACCTAACACTGCGGTAATGTGCCTATTTTGGCCTACTGGCCCCGATAGAAACAATTAATAAACAAGATTCAAAAAAAAGAAAAAGAAAAAAAAGGTCACAGTAGTTAGACACAAACCATCTCCTCTACACCTCCAGCGATTGAAATCTCAACACCAGAGAAATCATGGTCAACTCCACCACCCCCTCTACTCCCTCTTGATGGTTTCTGCCTAGTGGAGTGATGCCATCCCCTCTCCACTCTCTTGAGGGCCCTCCCCCCTCCCTCCACGGGGTTCTTGTTCTCATTCATCATTGACTCCCGCTCATGAAGTTTGGTTCTCCCCCTTACCCCGCACTTCTTTTGCACCTCACTTAGGTTTTGAACGGTCGGCATTCCATGCCCTTCTCTCACGGTTGCCGCTGATATTTCCAAGCTCTTTGCGAAGTAGCTTTCCGTCCCAGTTACCTGGTCCTGTCGGGGAACACTGCAGTTAGTAACTTCACGGCCTCGTGTTCGCTTCGCATTCAGGAAAGGATCGGCCATGGTTACTCTCGTCAGTAATCTCAAGTGTTTGCACTAGTCGTTTCTACACTCTCCCCCCCAACCCCCCCTCCCTTGGTACTTGTTGCATTGCTCGGTTACAGCTATATCTACTCCCCAGCTAGGACCTTACTGCCCCTTCCACCCCTGGCCAGCACATTTCGGCAGCCCCTTTTCCCGCAGTGGATCTTTGATTGCTATACAAAAACCAGCCTCGGTTATACCAGTCCCTCCGGCCATTGCTAACCCGGCTATGGCACCCCCTCGGGAGAATCAGAGCGTCCCCTCCATCCTTTGTTCTCATCCTGCCATCCGGCACCGCTTAGTCCCCCGGCACCGCTCCTAGATACAGGTCAATTCTTTCTTTTCATAGCTTAGGCTGATACACGTCACTTATCAGACCTAGATTTCCTTTGTCAGGGGTTCATACATCCCTTTTGTTTACCTTTTGGTTTGGCAGTGTAACGACCCTACGATAGGAAGCTACAATCACTATCACCTTAGCCCAAATGGTATACCAAGTGGTAACCAGAGGTGGTATGGTCTCGTATACTTAGTATATACATAGCTGGTAAACCTAGGATAAGGCCTAGGGAATAGTTGAGTAGCCTTGAGGTACTCTATTAGGCAGGGTAACCTTTCGGGAAAAAAATTTGCATAAGATCAAGAGAATTATGGGGATGTTACACGGATCTCCGAGACGACTTCGGTGGTCGACTGGAGGACTTCCTGAGCGGTTAAAGGCATAAGAGGGCAAAGTTACCCTACCTTGGGAATTTGGTTATTATGCCCATGGGTCCCAGTTACCCGACTGAAGAACCCAAGTTACCCTACCTTCACCGGCAAAGTTATCCTAGAACTTAGAGGACGATTGCCTCACATTCTAGGGGCGCTTAGATGTTCTTGGGCGCACACGCATCTGCGCGGGGAAGCCCCACGCCTGTGTAATGATGTCCCGAACATACTATTGAACTTGGGTGGGTTTAGCTAACACCCCCCCTCTGGCCCCAGCGTTGGGACGGCGCGTCATAGGCAGACGGCTGTGTAGTTGCTCATTTGCTAGTTAAAAGAGGTCATTGGAGCAGCTGCCATAACACCGTATAAGTCGTCGCCGTCCGTCCGACTGAATGTCGTTCGCAGGATATATAAGGGGAGTATGGGTAACCGCCAAAATGGGGGTCATCCATATATGGTCTCTCGGGAATCTAGGAGTCTATTCTAGCCTACGGGTTGTAGGGTACTCTTCCTAGTGGCACTCAGGTGGTCTCAGAAGGCCAGGGTGCTTTCGAGACAAATACCTTAGTAACCAGCCCGGACTTTCTCCCCTTGATTTGTAGCATTACTATGGGTTGTTATTGGACTCTAGAGGTATGAGACTTATCACGGTAGAGTATGTCCCGAGAGCATGGCTATGGGTAGCGCCCACTTGGCCAACTATCGGCTACATCTCACCGGGGGAGCTTGTATGTCAATTTATCACCTTGAATAATCGAGTAGATTAAATGATGGACTGCATAGCTTGTATAGACGAAACTACCACTGGGCCAGTGAGTCCACCACCTAGGTATTGACTCCGGTTGTTGTCATAACAGCTAGCCACTAGTATGACTTCGATAGGAAGAGTTTTTCCACCTGGAGTTGTATTGGAGATGCATTGCAGAAACTCATATCATATTGACGGAGTTAAGTGTACCCGAGTTGGTCCGACACTTCAGGCAGGATAAATCCTGATGGAGGGTAGACCTCGGACAGACCCTGAGCAGGACAGGGTGCTCGCACAAGGTCGGAAATAGTGGTGAATGTCAAAGGCTTAAATCTGATATCTACTTAAGTTTAAGCTTTTGGCATTCTACTTCGACAACCAACTTTTCCTCGAGAGAACTAAATTGAGTGAAGCTTCGAGCTTAACCATATTAAGTTTTACCGTTGATTCTTCTGAATTATTTTACCTCATCTTTATCTTCTACTTTTGAGTGTTTGGTGCGGTCGCAACCTTAGAGTTTATCTCTCTATAGGGTGTCCCCGTTACACGCAGATGTCACTCAGGGTTCTCTTCTCCTTCCTGCTTACTTCTTTCCTGTTTGTTTCATTCATATGTATGAGTATCTTCGAAGGATCTAGATGGGCGACAGGTGAGATGTGTGGTTGGTCTCATCCCAGAGAAACTTGAGGGTTTGAATGTTTCCTGGTGTGAGGAGGAACGGGTTCTTATTACCCATAGCGATAAGCTGCATGCCCTCTTTGTACCTTAATAAAACGAATGCAATTGATTGAAAAATAACAGAGAAAAAAAAAAAAAAAGAAGAAGGTTACTGTAGTTAGACATCCTCCGTCTCCGCTACACCTCCGGCAATTGAAATCTCAACACCACAAGACATCATTGTCACTTCCATCTACCCCCCTCTTCCAGACACGCCACATTGCCTCTGTCTGGTGAAGCTACCTCCACCCCCTCTTCCCTTCCCTTCTGATTGTCAGGCCTGGCGAGCTTGTTCCAAGGGGTTGGTTGAGTCTACCTTCACCCTCTCCTCTCCTGGCTCGCTTAAGCAGCCCTCCACGGTCGGCAACCCCTTACCCGTCAACAGTCGGTCTTTAGTCTCGCTCAATCGCTAAAGTAGTGGTCCCTGGTGGTATTGCTCTCTGGTATTGCTCTATCTCCTTTGTGCTCTACTAGGACAGTCGGTCTTTTGAAAACCTTGTAACCCCATTTCCATTGGCCTTCCTCATACTTCTCATGTTGGTTAACTCTCCGTTCTTCTTCTTCCTGACGCTTGGATCGGCTGGCACCCTACTCCTTGCATCTCTGTACCCACCCTCGGACCTCTGTTTCCTTCTGATATCCTCACACTAGGGGAGCATGCTCAAATCTTCATTTCATCCAGGTTCTTTTTCCTTAAATAGCCAACTGGATCTTCCTCCGTCTGCCACGGGCTTTTCTTCTTTAAGTGGCATTTTCTCAACCTCGGTTGCTCTTCCTGAGCCTCAGCTGGTGGGGCTATATGCCTCCTGGAATTACTTCCCCTTGTTGTGTCCCCGCGACCCGTCATTCAGAAGTCCCTATTCCTTCAGGAGCTGGGCCCAGTGGGGTTCTACTAGGGTTTAGCTTATAGGTGGTTTGACTAGGGGGAGTGGATTTGTTTTCTTTTGTTGATTGTATCTACTGTTTGTTGGGGATGTTTTTCTTTTAGACTATGCTTTCGTGGGGCTTTTGGTTCCATGTTTTCAGGCCTATGTTTCCACCTCCTTGTAGTTTCTACCTATTGTACCGGGCGGAGTTTTCTTTGTTGGGCAGGGTCAGAGGGTTTTACCTTGGGGGTCACGGGATAGATTGTAGTTGGAGCTTTTAAAAGACATGGCCCTTGCTTGGTTGACCGTTTATTGTACCTAACACCGTGGGATAAGCACAGTTGTGTGTTTGCTCTGATAGAAACAATAAATACAGGGATGAAAAAAGAAAGAAAAAAAAAGTTCATTCTAGTTAGAGATCTTCACGCAACCATCTAAGTAATACAGCACCCCGACACTAGGGCACGGGCCAAGCCCATTGACAGTGACCTTCCATAGCTGCAAGATATCCGATATCTTTACTCTCCTTACCTGTCTACGACCCTACTCATATGCGAGTACTCTACGCCTATAACGATAGGACTCTCCACGATCACGATACTTACCACGAAAGAAAGGTGTTCCCCTATAATAATAGATGAAGTAGACTACATAGACTATATTGATAGTCTATGATAGTCAAGATAGTCGTTCCCATAAAAGAACACCATACGGAAGGCCTGTTTGTTACACATACAGTTCAATTATTACACTAGGTCAATCATCGACCCTCCATGAAACTAACTATATCAAATACACACACACCCTTCAAAACTTCTCCTCACCCACCAGAGAAAAGCCCCTAGCCCTCTTCCTTTTAAATCCCCCATTGCAATTGCACTCGGCCCTACACTTTGCCCAATGGGCATTCTACCCCACACAGATCATCGCCCACTCCTTACATCCTTTATTCCCAGTTGCAGGAGCCTCCCTATAGCAAGCATCCGCCTGTGTCCAGCAATCACCTGAATTGCGGTAAGAACCCAGTTCATTGGAGAATCTAGGGACGGGATGTGAGCACCAGTTTGCATTCGAGACAGGGCAGAACTTTGATGGGTTTATAGGGCCGCTGCGAGGGCTGCCACTGGCAGATGAAGGCATGTATGGCTCCGGGCGAGGAATTCAGTACTGGAGTGAAAGTTTCTAAGCCCATAAGTTGTAGTGTACCCCTGGGTGCTCAGGGGTGTGTAGCCGGTGATGGAAACTGTCTGGGGGTGGGCATCCCCACCCGTGGAGTAAACGTTCAATTGGAACCAGGTCACGTACCATTGGGCACCCCCAATGTTTTGCTTTGGGATATGTTAGCCTTATTTCTCTAATCCACAGGGGTTAGTGTGCTCACAGCTTGGTGGAGGGCAAGTGTTTCAGCACTGATCAAGTACTCGCCGCTAGGAGTTCATGTCAGCTTTTTAACAATTTCCATTGTTCTTTCACGAGAGAAGGACAACGACATACGCAGCGAGATCTTGAGGTACTCTAGCACTCATGATCCCTCCATTGTTCCTCAATCTCTCAGTGGAACACATCCCATTTTCGTAACCCTCGTGCCAAATCTTGAACCATCCATCGCCTTCCACAGCATCATTGAAAGAACCAACTTTCTTCATGTAGACTGCGCAGGGACCCTTATGAGAGCCGTCGATGGGATCATTCCTGCTTCCGTCCGGCCAGGTCTTCCAGGTAAATGACATTTCATGGCCAGTTCTTTTCCGATATAGTTAATCACAAACGGCTACTAAAAATGAGAAGGGGTATCGGGGGGAGGAAGCACCATCAACATCACCGATTCTACCAACGGCTTTATCACCATTGACATTACAGACAATTGACCTTTCTGTTAGAGACACTAGCGGTTCGGTGTTCGGCGGGACTCAGGCCCAAGTGCCGTCACTGAAAGAGCTGCCCAATACTGATATCGATGTTGCCATATAGCGCACAGCCACAGATGAGGCCAGCATCGGGGAGAGGAAGAATCGCATTTTGACAAGTAGTCTTTCTCACGATAGTAAAGAGTGAAATTTCGTGTACGAAGTGCGGTGAGTGGAAGAGGAAGGGAGTTGTGAAGTGAAGAAGCAGAAGGGATGTGCACTCAAGAGAAGAGTGTGAGAAGGAGAGAGAGAATGTGCTTGTGCGGACGGACAAGTAGCCAAAGCGGTCACTTATCCATTCTATCCGATAAGCAATAGAAAATACTACCCTCACGGAGCTTTAAGAGGAGCCAGTTCCCAGACAGATCCTACACCCTAGTGCAGAGAATGGGTTGTTCTCCTGATCCTAAGGGAAAATAAAAAAAGCAATCTGCACCCAAGTAAGACCCCGTGATCAGCTGTCTCTCCTCAGGTACCCGCATGGAGGTCATACACGATATCACAAACGCTCGTTTTCAATGAACCGGCATATATCACAGCATTATTAGAGCCTTTCTAAAAAAACCAGGTGGTGAGAAAAGCAAGTGTCTCCCAACCACTGGGAAGAGAAAATACTTAGCTCAACAATGTACAGTAACCCGCGACTCAAACATCCAGCATACCCGGACGCCATAGTCCTAATGAAAGTTTATCCTATTGTACTGTTTCAAAATATTTACAGCTCATTATGTTGTAGGACAAGTTACCAGAACTATCAATTCTAGAAAGTCATCTGATTGCGAACTGTGGTATTCAATCCCAATTTGTTTGTTGTCCGGATCCTGAAAGTCCTGACCGGCTAGGCGGAGCTGAAAAAAAAAAGACCTCATCGCATCTTAGACAAATGCGCCATCACCATACCGTAGACTGGCGAGAGTAAAAAAGCTAGACAATTGGGTAGATCTTTCCCCTTCATGAGGCCCGGAGATGCCAAAAAATAACCACGACCGGTAGTTAGGAGGATTACCGACAAGGACCCTGAAGATCATTGCTAAATTAGGTTAAGCGGATGTGTAGTCAATTCCCTCCAACAAACGGTTAAAAGAGTTATATTAACAGTGTTGAGCACTTCCAACCCTGCTTGGTATCTGAATGAAGGTAGTGTACCCCTCCGAATTTTATAATATCAATTGACAACCTGGAGCCCCCAATATGAGTACATCGAGTCAGAGCCTATAAAGCTCGTGGAGGACGCGCACCAATGGCAACCCCTCAGCTTACTGATTCATCATAATATCAAGAGTATCATACGGTACAAAGTACAAACTTTATCGTCTCCACCCCGCTTATCCCGGCTCTCAACCCACAGGAACATCCTGATGCAGTGGAAGACCAGGTCCCGATTTATAACTAAAAGCCTAACTCACCGCATAACGATATCTTGCTATCGCTCCAAAGCGCCCTCGGTCCTTCGCTATGGTGGCGAGATTCTCGAGTTGTGAGAGTTGGGGCTTAAGAACGGACACATGCCTACACTTCAGACAACGCCTAACCCAAAAGAGAAAGCTCAATACCAAGGGCAAACTATAGTGCCGGACACTGCCAATCGACACCTTTGTTAATTCGCTGTCGCTTACTAAGCGACGATAACCTTCCTAATTAGGATAGATAATTTGAAATCGTGAAATGATCAGCGATGTTTATTACCGCATTGGGTATACTCATGCCAAGATATTACCCAATACAGTAATTTTGGAGGGTGTTAATTTTTGCTCCCTCCCTGCAAAATATGGAAATCTTTGAACCACTCTAGCACT
>Ga0307509_10008247_pt1 | contig 13324 bp, 17 predicted proteins | sample 10_EM_MG_FD_202245 | JGI IMG/M metagenome (GOLD analysis project Ga0307509, IMG submission 202245) | Populus trichocarpa ectomycorrhiza microbial communities from riparian zone in the Pacific Northwest, United States - 10_EM | ecosystem: Host-associated > Plants > Roots > Unclassified | place...
ACTAGTAGCTGGGTAAGTATAAGAACTTATTATTCGTGTATCTACTACACGAGCTTTATATACCTATTTACTGCGCACAGACCATTTGGTCCTGTTTGGACTGGTCACATGACTTTCATGTCAACAGATGTGTTTGGCTTTGGAGAGTTTCAACAGTACTGGTTCTCTGATCTATGCATTATTATTGTGGGACAAATACATACAAATTACCGCTCGTACCGACTCCCTGATTCGCCTGATTCGCTCACGCTTGGGAAAGGTACCAGGAATGTGCGCAATGCATGGAGAGGACAGCGTATAATTGCGAGATTGACACCCTCTGGGTCTATCCCAGAATCAATCAATATCACGTTAGTTTCGCCTGCTCTGCGGTCGACTGTAGATAACGGGAAAGACAGTGCGCAGTCTTGATAATAGCCTCCTTCGATCCGTACCATCGGAAACGAATTGTGGAAGAGAAGACAACCGGAACCTACAGGTTAGTATAACGGTATCGAAATGAACCCAAAAGACTGTCCTGGATGGGTATTCAGTGTCTTCGATGCTACCTTCAAAACGACAATATGACGGTCATCGCACTTTTATTTTACAGTATAACATGGATCATGCGACCGAGCGATAGAATTAAAGGAGCGAATGAGACGGAGACCTTGTCTTAAAATAGCCCCAACGTACGAACATGACCACCTCGACTGCTTGGCCAGGCCACTAAGCACGGAGGTACGGTTTGACCGATCACGTACTGAATCACCAAAAGGCTTGGAAGAATTTATCATCATCGGACCTACGTGGAGGAAATCAATATATCCTAATGCCGCAGCATGAGATACATAGAAATACCTTTACAAATTGAAATTGATGGCACGCGTGTGCTTGGTGAATTGAAAACCATAACTTTCAGGAGAATGCTAGATAAGCAACACATTCGCGACAACTCGCCGAAGAGAAGAGATATCTCATTGAAGCATATGCAAGGGAATTGACTGATTTTTTGAGCAAAACTCCGAGTCCATTGAATCAAAAATGTTCAGTGTAGGATTGGCTGGTACAGGCCTCGAGGATCGAAGCCTCTGAGCGGATAACAGGAAAGACTAGAAGAAATGAAACTCTTAAATCGTTTTAATGTTTTACTTTTTTAAAGCACTCACATCGTCTTGGAAGGTCAAGTATGGCACTAACCCGTATCGAGTAACCAAACCATATACCGTCAGGAAGAGGACCAGCACCCTCTGCACAGAAAGCGACCTTGAATACGTCTCGTGCAGAATCGACGAAGATCAGCCCAACGCAGGTTCATTTAGCTCGGAAAACCACGCTGATAGCATTGACTGTCCATCAAGTTCAAAGATGATCGCTCCGCTTCGGGCACCAGAAAAAGAACTATGCCAGAGAGGCAGTTAGACGTAGGGGGTCCCGTGGAGCAGAATCCGGAGAGGTAAAATTGTTTATTACAACTTTTAGCATTCATGTTTTTTTTCCAAGCTTGAGGTTAAGAGTTCGGGAGTCACACTGGTCACAAAGTGTGTGACATACAATTTCAGCCTTAGCGAGCTCTTGACGAGCTCCCGGGGGAGTACTTAAGTTAGTTGACCATTTCTTCCCCAAAAATCGTGGATGGTTATAAGAAAGTGAACTAATCGACTTCTAATACCGTACCGCGCTGTACGCTGCCCCAACCTGCAAATTCAACACCCAGTCAATAAAAAATTTCAACGGGGAATTCGATCGCGCGTCACTGACCAACAAGCCGCCAATGTTTCTCGATACGACGAGATAGTGCGACTTTCTCTCCGACTTCCGTGCATGCGGGTGATGTTAGTTGAATCTTGGCCAGATCAGCCTTGACGCTGAGGACTCGACCGCCCGTCGAGGTAGAACCAATGTTGATCAGGAGGAGTTCATTCTTCACAAGCTTCGAAACCTTGGTTTGTTTCTTGTCTTCTGTCTTGACACCAAGCAAACGACGCAGAAGGAAGAGACTGATTTCGAGTTCTGGAAATTTGCAAAATGAGTACTTCAAGGAAAAAATCTCTAGAAAAAAAATGCACCAGTGTAGATTTTCGGCAATTTACCAACAGCACCCAGCACCTGTCCAACAAGGCGATCTGCTCTGCATAGCGTAGGATCGATTCTCGTCCCAACACCAATCAGACCTCCTGGAACTGCAAATGACAAAAGGTTGTTTTCGGCGTGGAGGGACATGATTCTGCTGAAGATGGGCCGGCACTTGTTGCGACCTTGACTATCCTTGGTGACGATGCCTGGACGGATCTCGACTTCTAGGCCAATTTTTAGGACACCAGTGAGGATGGATCCACCGGCCACCCCGCCCTTGAGTTCGTCGACCTCAGCGCCGGGCTTGTTGACATCGAAAGAACGAATGACGATGAGGCGAGGATCTGAAGTAAAGTCGCGGATGGGAATAGGAATACGCTTGACGATGTACTCGTTAACAGCATCAATATTATATTTCAACTGAGCAGAGATCGGCACGATGGGCGATGACTCGGCAACAGTTCCTGAAGCATTCTTTCAATAAACAATGTCATTTAAATAACGTAGAAATTACCTTTCACGAAAGCAGATATACTCTTCTGGTGCTCGAGCGCCTGGGTTTCCTTGATAAGGTCGACTTTGTTTTGGAGGATAATGATATTCTGCAATTTCATAATCTCGACGGCGGCAAGATGCTCGGATGTTTGTGGTTGCGGGCAAGTTTCGTTTCCGGCAATGAGGAGAAGAGCAGCGTCCATGACGGCGGCACCGTTTAACATGGTAGCCATCAGAATGTCGTGACCAGGACAATCAACAAAGGAGACATGGCGAATAAGTTTCATTCGGTGACCACATCCAGGGCGTTCGCAAGGAGGGTTGTCTTCTTTATCTGAGCGATATGATCGGTAGCAACCAGGTCTTGGACATGCTTCATTTTCACATTTGTAGATCTGCCAATAGATTAGATGATTGGGGAGGTTTGGCAAGGGATATAGCGACGAACTTTGGCATTGGCGTAGCCTAACTTGATGGTGATATTTCGGACGAGTTCGTTCTTAAATCTGACGGTCATCACTCCAGAAATCGCCTTCACCACCGTCGACTTTCCGTGGGCGACATGCCCGATGGTACCTGCGATCGAAATTTAAGCTGGAAAACCAAAGACAAACGGTGTATCGCTAACCCAAGTTGATCGTTGCCTGAGATCGCAGAGATTAATTTCCTGATGACAAGAGAATATCACGATCGCACTTGTTTTGAGATAACCTCCGGAGAGAGAGGCGTCAATGTGGTAGGATCAATTTCAATAACAGGGATTTGGTCTATCTCCTCCTCCTCCTCCTCTTCCGAATCTGAATCGTCTTCGCGGTGCTGTAGTGTTTCGTCTCCCGGCATTTTAGCGAAAGGGTCAAGTTTTGTGTGGACGAGGTTTTGGTGACTCGAAATTTACATGCGGAGATTAAATTTTGGCAGGCTTTTTCGAACTGCGCAAGGTCCAACTTGCTCAATTTTCGCGTTCTCATTCGTCTCTCACCAGTGAACGACCTGACTGCATCGATACTTGTAATTATCTGTTATTCTGCCCTCGATGTTTATGCACTTTGGATTACACTCACCCATTCGAACACGACGAGAACAATCGGACATCCGTTCGTCCCTCTTGATCATCTGTCTCATTAATCATATCGCATCCTTTGACTAGCCATGCGTTCAACCAATCGACCTGTATAAGGAATGGACTAGCGAGCAGCCACCTAGCAATTTCATGGATACACGGCGCGCTCTCGATGCTCAGAGCAGAGGTGCAAGGATCAGATACCAATAACCCCAAGCCTATCGTGGATCTCAAGTCGCGATTGACTTAGGAGAGAGCTGTCTTCGTTTCCTTTTCGACCCCTGAAACTGGTTACATATAGGATAATTCTATTTTCTACTCCTAGAAACCTGTAAAAGACGCGTTCAAATAAACAGGAGTACATATTGTGCGTCACTGCACACTTGGTCAGGATCCCCCAGTTACACCCATCTACCAAGCAAGGTACAGAATGACGCAGCAAGAATGTGAGTAGATTCCTGCCCTCGAGTGTCGTGAATGCTTATGCTTCGTTTAGACGACGCCAAGTACCCAGGCCAGATTAGTGGTTCGCCTCCATCGCCCACCATTGAAAACCCTGGTCGCGTATGTCTTGGATATTTCTGGGAGGGGAGGTTCTCATTGAAATTTCTAGGTATTTCCCCCTTCTGATCCCAAACGAGGTACGCGTCTTTCAGTTCTAGTTATATGCCAAAATGACCGTTTGCAGGACCCTTCGTTTCACCGAGACGGATGGCAACTCCAGAGCAATTTATAGGGAACCCGTTCTTGATGAACAGTGCCTTGGATAAGCTTGACCATGCATTCGGCGAGGTTTTGGTCATCTTGGAACAAGAAGCTTCTTCACAAGGTCGCGACATAAGAGGAAATTCACTCTTCAGCAAGCTCAGGGGCTGGAAAGATGAACTGGAGAAGATCAGGCTGGGTGAAAAGGGGCTATCAGATACCTTCGAACGTGTCCCGCTAAAAGAAGGGCAAGAGGGCGGATTGTTCACGGATTAGTGCTTGCATATTGGATCTCGGGAATTACTATTCACCGTTCACTCTGCGTATGCTTCATTTTTTTCCCTCCCGGATCGTTCGGGTAAAGCGTTCCATTAACCGTTCATGCCCTCCGAGTCAAAAGACGTTTTGCAAAATTTTCTTGACATTCTTAAGTGACGGTCGGAGATCAAGATGATTGGGGATATAGCTTCAGGGTCTGCCTTCCTTTTGGGGCGTTGGGACCTCTTTCTTCCAGTCGGCTATCCTGTTCCTCACTCTCTGCCATAGGAATGCCCGACTTAACCCCTACCTGGAGGCGGCCTTTTGTTTTTGAAAATTCAATCTAGCATTCCACTAATCTGCTCTCCGCCGTCCGGTAACAACATCATCAATGTTTGTTGCTCCTTTCAGTCTTTTAATCATTCCAGTCTTGCAAGAGGTTGGCTTTCGGACACCAAAAAAAGTGGGGATTAACCGGGACTATGTGCGCGTTCGAGATTACAGCCAAAAGGCAATATGCCAAGATCGTCATGACAGGCGGTGACTCGCGCGAAAAACGGTTACATCGACAGCATGGAGGCTCGGATTTGGATAAACCTCCGAGTCAGGGCTTCATTCCGTGCATGTCTAAAATATGGATCGTCGGGTGACAAGAACATCCTATTTTGTTCTGACGACGTGGACGTGCACTCCCTTGCAACCGTTTCTCTTTCTTTGAACCATGTCCAAGCAGCAGTATCGACTACCTGATCTTCTCTGTGACTGGCCTTGGACTCGCCGGTTGAGCCCCTACTATCTGCAAGCGAAGAAAGAGTCGAGTGCTTGGGTATCATCTTTTCGACCTTTCCATTCGCGTGGCCAGAAGGCTTTTGATGCCTGTGACCTTAGTGAGTTCTGATCTATCCGACCATGTTGGTTGGCAACATTGACTATATTTCAAGATCTCCTGGCGAGCCTCACATATTCGAATCGAGATGAAGGTAGGCGATTTTTTTCTTCAATTTTTTATTTCGGTGCTTCTGATGTTTGCTTGCTCATGGTAGACTTCATTCGTGTTGGGTGTGATTTGATGAATTTCTATTTTGTATACGACGAGTATACCGACGTGGGAGATGTGTCTGTGGCGAAAGCCCTCGCAAGCATAGTTATATCCGCCATGAAAAATCCAGATGTCAAGCCCAACAATCCCCATATCCTGGGCGAGATGACACGGCAGTAAGAGGTTATGTTATAGAACCTTCATTTGTTTAACATGGTACCTCTACATTAGGTTTTGGAAAAGAGCTGATACATTAGCTGCCCCAAATTCCCCATGCTTCGACCGTTTCATTGCCACCTCAGAGACTTATCTGAACGCCGTGGTTGAAGAGGCTGAGGATAGAGTCCACAACCGAATCCGCCCTGTTCAGGATTATCTTCGACTGCGGAGGGACACTTGCGGTGCACGCCCGACTCTTACACTCTTCGAATTTGGCCTCAATCTACCGAACGAAGTGACCAGCCACTCGATACTCGTTTCTCTTACTCAGGATGCGGTGGATTTGATTATCCTCGTTAACGTAAGTCCCCTTTCCCAAAATTAAACCTACCTAAGTGTATTTTTAATTTGAACTGCTGCGCCTAGGACATGCACTCGTATTCCCGCGAAATCTCCTGTGGGTTGGCGTATCACAACATAATCACGACCATCATGAATGAGCATCATTTGGATTTACATGATACTCTGACTTGGCTCGGAAGGTACACTGATGTAATCGTTTCCCGATTTCTCTCAAACATCAAGCACATTCCATCGTGGGACCCAGACACTGACAGAAGAGTCCGAAAATACGTTGATGGGCTCGGGCAATGGGTCAGGGGAAATGACGACTGGAGCTACGAGAGTAAACGATATTATGGAGATGACGGACTGAGCATTCGAGAAGATCGGATCCTCAGGCTTTCTCAGCGAACGGGCAACTATCTCAAACCCGAATTTGAAGTCGATGTGTATGGGGAAAGTAATTGTGAACTTGTAGAAAAGTCAGCGAACTGTATAAACGTCTGAGAAGATTGGCGAGTGAGTTGGCGAAAACTGTAGCGGGGGAACTCTTTTATTTTTGACTTTATAACCGTGATCCAAGGATTTAACTATGATTGTAACGTTCACTGCACAGTAAAACACTGCCTAGAACACGTACACCTCATATACAGCTAGAGATAAATACGTAGACATATCTTATTTGTTTTATTGTCGGTGTATCTCCAATCGAATTTAGGGGGCTAAGCCCGGGCCGGAGATCTAGAGCGCCTGATCGTAAATGGGACCTTCCCCATTTGTCCATTGGCTCACCGCGCTGGGGCCGAGGAATGGACGCCGAAACCCTGGAACCTGTACCCATCGCGGAGCACCGCAAAAAAAAATGCGGTGGCGATGTCAAGGCGATGCTGTTTGTAAGAGATGGGTTGTAGATGACGATTTGGAGCCCTTGGGAGCTTTTGGTGGGAATCACGGGCCAGTGGCGCCACAAGCCCCCGTCCCAGTTCTCCCGATGACGAAATGTATGATATAGATTCATTGACGCTGGAAGTCCTCACGGATCGAATTTTGGCCGAGCAGATTTGGGCGTGGGACCCTTTGAGCGATGCCCCCACGAATACCAGGTGTCCACAAATATACTCCGGCTATTGACATAACAGTTCATATATATCCAGTGGGCCATGCGCGTCAAAAGAGTTTCAAAATATCCGTTGTTGTTCCCGCACTCTTCGGGCGTTGCACAATAATATTCCAGAACTAAAAAAAAAATTCTACTGCGTGGACGTGTTCAGCTGATGACATTTGAAGTCCATGGCTGCCATGTTCTCCCCTTATTCATCCACTTATCGTATCTTTCCAATGACAAAAATTGGGTGGCTCCAGATATTGGACAGGGTTGGTGAGTCAGAAATGGTAAACTGAGCTACCCACTCCACATCAACCTGTCCGCCGCTGGCCGTCAATGATAACTACTGGAAAGGATCGATCGACCTTTTTGGTGGTCTGAAGAAACCACCTTGAAAATCCGTGCTTTTAAAGAACTCCCCGTCCCATACTTGCAGTGGCGTCCAATGGGGGAATCATGGAAATGAAGGATATCAGGGTTTTCTTGCTTCTACATACTCGAGTATATGAATTTGTTACAGCATCGTAGCATAGAATAAGATGAAGGGAAAATGGGAGGACGATGAATAAACTTCTGTATATATTGCATCGCAAAAACGTAGGAGAGCCTAGGCAGAACAGCGATCAATTGTACAAAAAATGAAAGGTACCAGATGCAAGACCAGATGACTTTCAATTCCCCGAGAAGAAAAAAAAACACGAGTTTCCAAGAGGCAACACATCTAATGATTCGGGCGACCAGTTCTGTCTTTATGTTTCCCCATCATGGAGGATTTACCCGTTAAAAAAATTCCAAATCGCTGCCTAGGCGGGGGTTGATAAAACAACACTGTAGGTGCCACATTCTCTTGATCAAGTTGTTTGTCAGCGTCTTGACGATGGGGGCTGACACTGCGGTGCTTTCTCCGCGTTTTGTGAGTATCGAGTTCTTCACTGTACCACAGACGACGGCCACTTGGCTTGTGCCGCAGTGAAGGTGTGTGTGGTCGGCTGTATGCATTGGGTATGTCATCGGGCGCTAGCGGGTGCAGTCAGGGCGAAGCGCGGAAGGCTGTGCTAAATTCAGTTGACTCACGCAGCATAGTCAAAGAGGAAGGTTCAATTGAGGGAGAAGAAGCCCGGCTCCGAGTTTCAGAGGAGGGGCGAGAGGGTTTACTCCAGTCCCCGGCAGGTGAGGTGGGCCCGCCTTTGACGATGGCGAAATTAGACGTCAGCGGCATCAGCAGAATACGCAGTCGTTCTGGTCAAGTAAAGAAATTAGTATAGCTGGCGGTTAAAAAATGTAGTTAAGAATCTTCTTACTCTGTGATTCTGTATTTATGTATTGCTCGTTTGATTGGAGCATTCTCAGCAGGTTTATATACGCATTCTTATGAGGGGCCAATCTCTTAGGACACGAGGCCCATAGGTAAGGAAGAACTCGTGCAGACTCGAGGGCCTTTCGAGCCAGCTGATGCAAACTGTGAGTCACCAAAGTTGAATATAGAGGATCGCTAGAATGAGTTACCTCAATGATTGTGATGATCTAGTGTGCCAATTTATGAGAAATTTGTCTGAGAACAAAGATAAAAAAAACTTCACTTGTTTATGGCAAAGTGAAAAGTTGAAATGAAGCGAGTTGACAAGTTCTAGAATATCTCGCGCCACTGAGAGGAAGTTTGAGAGAAACCGGACCCGGTAGGCGAGATCCGCGAGTTTGCGTTGGGAGCGGAAAGCATCATCCACCGATCCCGGAGTGGACAGAGGATTCTGCATGGACGTCGCAACAGAAAAATTCTGATGAGGGAGGACCATGGTAGTTGGGGATGAAACGATCTTGACTGCTGTTCACAGCCGAGATGGGCCAGGTGCAAACAGCAGTTGAAGATCCCAAATCAGCGGTTGTTGGCATTTGCAAAGCCCGGCGTTTCCCGAGAGTGTAATTCTGACACCCTCTGTGATTGCAGAACACTGCAAATGAGCACTTCGCCTTCCAGAACATCGAAAAGTATCAGAACTGTAGATAGTATATATTTCTTTAAATTTATTATTCCGCCCGAGCCTGTTCCGTAGGGTTTTGTGGCGGCATGGTCTAAGGCCTATCCTGGCGGAGTTTGAATCGACAGAAATAGAATTGTGCGTGGGATATGGTGCAAATAGTCCCATTATTCCAACCTTCTCTGTGTACTCTCTTGGCATAGTCTGTAACTTACATGGCTGATGGAATTTCCGAAATAGGGGCTGAAAATCGTTGGAGTTGGCTGGGAGAGCCTATGCAAGAAATGTGATAACCCGTTCATGGTGCACAACATAGTGAATGAATTTTACATAATTTCATGTCTGACCTCGATGTCCATGTCCATCACGTCAAGGGAACTGCCTTCTCTCGACGTGAAGCTTAAGCGCGGAGTAAGGCCCCAGGCAGGGGCCAGTGGAGGCTGGACTTGCAAATTGAAATATGTAGATTGAAATACAGGCTTACACGTGACCTCATGTCGCGCAACGACCCAGTGATATTCCAAACCCAGTCCGACGTTGAACCAACGAGGCCCAATGAACTCCTCAACCGGCAGGACCAACGCGCAGAAACTCACTCAGGAACAGATAAAGCGCCAAATAGCAGAGTTACAGGCGTGTCTGAAGCCAGAACTCGAGGAACATGCCACGAATCTACGTTCCAAGTCACCAAAGCGGAAGGCGTCAGAAACCATACTGGCACCTGCCACTCCTTCACCGAGTGAGGTTCAATATTGTCTAGCTAGGGCGCAACTGAATGAAACCGTACAGAGAAGAAAAGGAAGCTTGACCACGACCCATTCACGAAACCACTTTCTCGTCCTGTCTTTCAGACAGTTGTCCAACAGAATTCGTCATGTAACAACGCCAATAAATCCAAAGATTTTGTGAAGCCCCCTCCTTCAAATCTTATCAAACACCTTGCCTCGATAAAGCGCACGAGTGATCCTGTCGACTCTGTGGAACCGACGGCTAGATCCATGGGGTTTACTGAGAAACCTAAGGAGATCGAGCAGCCGATTCAGGTTGAACATCTAGTTCACAAACGGGATGAACGATTGGCTCTCATTGAGGACCTTGAACCTGGACCCTACGAGCATAATGCTCCAACAAACGACCCATTGTTCATGACCGTGGAACCACATTCGAATATCAATTTAATGTTCGTTATTTATTCCTGACATTTGAATAGTTTATAACTTATCGTTAGGTCACGACAAATTCCTCATGAGGAATTTCAGGACTACCTTCGCGGCCGATACTATCTCTCCCCCTCGCGATTATATTCTGCTATCCGCTTGCTCCCTGACAAACAATGCTACGACGTGCCCGTACCAGGGGACTGGATAACGGTAGCCGTTGTAGCTGAACGTGGCCCCATCAAGCTTACTCGTGCCCCAGTAAAGGTTGAACCAGAAGAAGGCGACCAAGACAAAAAAAAACAATGGAAAGGCAAAGCAAAAGCTGAGCCTGAGAAACCTTCAGGGAAGAAATACGTCAATCTCAAATTAATTGACTTTGGTGCCCGGTCTGGATCGTCGTCTTCAACTGGAGGCACCTCAGTTATCAGAGGCGATGCGTTCCTGACGCTGCTGCTTTTTGAGTCGGATAGCTTTGATTTAGTAGATGATGAAGATGGGGGCAAGCCGAAGAAGATGTACAAGGGAGGCAGTAAGGGCGCGTTTGAGCACCTTTCAGATGTGAAAGAGGGCGATGTTATTGCGTTGCTCAATCCCAAGATCCTCAAGCCCTTTCAAGTAGGTATTTCATATGAATCGAACGCGTCTTTACTGATCTGTTTTCATTCTAGCGTTCGAATGACTCCCCACACCCTGTTAACAACGTGCTGGCCCTGACACCTGAGTCTGGATCTTCGATTATGGTACTTGGTCGGTCTCGAGACCTCGGCATGTGTGCTGTCCGAAGACAGAATGGTAAAGTCTGTGGAAGTTGGTGTGACAAACGCGTCAGCGATGTCTGCGACTACCACGTGCAGAACGCGGTACAGCGACGGCGCGCCGCACGTCCCGAATTTTCTGTTGGGTATATCAATTTTATTTCTCTTCGTCAAAGTTTCAACTAACTAATCCTCATAGAACATCAGGGATGTCAACCTCATCATCCCATAAGCGTAAATCCGCCTACGATCCTGTGCGACAATGGGGTCTCAAACCTGAAGAAAGCACATCCAGCAACGGCGCTACTTACGTCCTTTCAGGGCACATCGTAACCGGAACATCATCAGATCCGCGAACAGTGCACCTTGCTGAGTCCATGGGGCGGGAGGGTCAGGCGAAGGCGAAGCGGAAACTGACTGCAAAGGAGGCGGATCGGGCATTGAAGGAGCTTTTGGAGAGGGATAAGGAAGGCATGAAGGCTGTGATGAAGGCGAGGGAGACGCATGTGGGGAAAGAGAAGGACAAGAACAAGGATACCATGAAGGGGGCTTCGAGATCATTCAATGGGGGAAAAAGGACAAAGAAGGGGTTGGATTCGGATGAAGAGAAGTCGGAAGACGATGACGATGATAGCATGCGAAAGACGGCTTATTCGGCTGGAATCATCAAGTCATTAGGCTTCGATCCGTCGATGAAACCCGGGCAACGGAGGGTGGAGAACAAGGACATCCAGAACAAGGTATGCTTTTTCATGGACGTTGAGATATCGTTTTATGTGCCGACGTTAACTTTTATTTTTTACTTTTTTAGTTGCAGATGCTTGAGGCAGTGCGCACTGCGAGGAAAGAAATCGATTTGGGACCTAAACCTGGGCCCCGAATTCGTTCCGGTGTTTTTGCTCCGAAAAAAGGGAAAGAATTGCAGTTGGGCGGACGTTCTTCCAGGAATTCGGATGTTATCCTTGATGAAAGCGACGAAGAGTTTCCGGAGATGCTAATGAAGGGAGATGACAGTCAAGAGAAGGAAACGGAAGTGGGAATGGTGGATCTCGATGATTTTTGAGATTTCTACAAAGTCATAGCAACAGATCAAGTAGACGCACAATTTGTGTACAATGAATTGAGATCTCCAAAAAAAAAATACACATCGTGAAAGAGAAATAAATACTACATACATCATGGTCCTCCGTTAACCGGTTTGGAGAAATCAACATCCATTCCGTCATCTCCGTTATTAATGTCGTCTGCTGAAGGTACAGGAGCGGATGTGGCTGCTCCGAGAGCTGTTTGAGTGACTTGTGGAGGAGACACGTCCCTATTGATGAATTAGCCTTTCAATATTGAACATAAAAGTTGGTAGGCGCTCACCATTTGATATGGAAACGGGTCACACGGGGTTTTGCACTGATATCCCGGACAAGGCGGTTGAACATGATCTTTGATGGGGGTGTCTCCTTCATCTCGTCGTTGTCATATTCCGTGTTCTGGTAGTACCCCACGCGCACGAACTCCTGGTCTCGATAAGAACCCGTGAGTATTAGAGCTGCCACTCCTAGTACATCATCTTCCGGTATCCGTGAAGGGTCTGGTGCAGAGCCTTCGAATTCGAAAGAGTTGATGCCCTGTGGAACAGGGCCGACAAGGCAGTCGTCGAGTTCTTGATCTAGGGCTTCGTCGCCAGGACAAGATACAAAGATAAGTCTCCATTCAAGATCTAATATCCCGTTCGTAAGTCCGCGGCCCAAAAAATGCGATGAGACGATCCTTGCCATCTTCTAGGGGTGCAATGCACTCAAATGTGACCCGAAATCGGTAAACGTCGGAAAAGCGGGCTGGGTTGTTCATGAATTCCACGTTCTAACGTTGTAGTTAGGATAATTGTTTTTCCAACAAAGAACAAGAATAATATACCCTAATAGTAACGGCCATGGTATAGGACAAAAGCAACCCCGAAAAGCGAAGGTTGAACGTTCAGCAGAATACAAGGTGAAGCAAGTGCGAGGACGCGTTCGTGACAGCTAAGCCCCAGGGTCACATGCACCCGTGATGTGATGTTCCTAAAGCGTGGACACGCAAGCTACATGTGTAACAAATCACTTATTCACCTCAACTTCAGCATGTCGGAATAGAAGAGGATAAGTATAAGAAGACGCAGGCCCAAAAGGTTCCACCATGACTCCTGGACATTTCGGAGATCAAGTTCGTATCTTTTTTT
>Ga0307509_10008248_pt1 | contig 13323 bp, 12 predicted proteins | sample 10_EM_MG_FD_202245 | JGI IMG/M metagenome (GOLD analysis project Ga0307509, IMG submission 202245) | Populus trichocarpa ectomycorrhiza microbial communities from riparian zone in the Pacific Northwest, United States - 10_EM | ecosystem: Host-associated > Plants > Roots > Unclassified | place...
TAACGATATTAAGTTTAACCGTTTTGATTCTTCGTGAATTATTTACTCTATCTTTATCTTCTACTTTGAGTTTTGGTGCGGTCGCAACCTTAGAGTTCACCTCTCTATAGGGTGCCCCCGTTACACGTGTTCGATTCTTATCACCGGCAAAGTTATTACGCAATACTTTCACCTTTGACCAGACCAAGAGAAGGCGGCACAACCTCCATCCGATGGTGTGGCCTAACCCACTGACCGATCGGGTCGCCCTGCAAGGGTGAGAGAGAGAAGACCTTTGGCGAGCTTATGCAAGTGGTTCGAGCCAAATCGGTCGACGTCGCATAATGTTACTGAGCACTAAAGACAACAGTCGCGATAATGGTCACTAAGTAACGGGACGTTTTTACGGACAATAGTTAGGCAATACATTCTCTACTCCACGCTCTCGCGATGAAAGTCGCAGAAGTGAATGGTATTGTCGGATGAGGTAGTCTGAGCAATCAGGCATACCCACACTCACACACCTCAATAGTATCTTGCGGATACTAACGGAACCATACGATAACGATATGACTATGGAGGGATAATGGCTATTGGAGCGATTATCGTGACAAGTCTATCTTATGCCTCGCAGATGTCGGTTGCAGAAAATGTCTGCAATGCTGAGAGGTTCGATAACAAAGCTGGCCCCTTTGTTGGTTCGATCATGGAGACCATTCTGCATATGCCGATGGCAAGCAAGACTCCATGCCGACGAAGATAGATCGTAACCAATGGACTGATGTGTGGGAGCACCGTCAGGAAATTTCATTGTGTTGCGATTCGGAAGTCGAAGTGAGATTGCAGATTCCTCAGGGTCAAATGGTGTTTGCACTTTTAGAACAAAGCTGGAGTTTGTTAGCAGGTACTTAGTTAGTAGGAGGACTAGATGTAGCCCGCGACCACCCAGACGCGGTATATAAATATCGAGGGGCCTCCCGAGCTATTTGAATAGTATCAAGCAACGGAGAAGAGATCTTATCAATATAACTTTTTACGCTAGAAAAATCTTATCGCTTTACCTACTTCCATTTATGAATTATTGAGCCTTCCTAGACAATCTCCGTCTACGATTAAGATTATCGGCCTGAGTTATCTCGCAAGACTTTGAGATAGGCTCCCGCCTAACACAAAGACCCCCCGAAAGGTATACGGCGGAAACACGGGCCGCCTATAAGGGCAAGCCTAAGGTACCCCGTACGAAACCATGGTCAAAAGAAAAGCCAGCTACCCACAAAAAGAGGTAGTACACATGGACTGGGATATAGCTCACGACACCATACCTAAAGATCTTCTGGATCGACGAAGGAACAACAAGGCATGCACACGGTGTGGAATGACAAACCACTTCTGCAAACATTGTTGAAAGGAGCAATCCATCGCGACATTTGGTACCAAACGGTACGAGACGAATAAACGAAAGCGCGATCAACCCCAAGCCCAAAAAATAAAGGCAGCTGTCGTGGCCGAACGAGGCCAGCGAGAGAGTTCACGATCAGTAAACAGAATAGACCATCGGGTTGCATAGGACATGTACAACGGCGAGACACTATAAGTGCTCTCAGGCACCACCGGTGACGGCGGATGGGTAGTCCGGGCATAACTCTGGGAATCAAAACTCGAAAGGAACAATATGGCGCGGACCATATAGCTAAGGTCTCAGAATGCAAAACTCTATACCGAATGAACCCTTTGATCGATGTATCTCGGAGAAACGATGGGTAGACAATTCGGAATAAGGGGAACCAAGGTATAAGAAGCAGGAAGAGAATTCAGCATGGCACCGAGACGACACAGCGGAAGGTAATTGTTCATAGAAAGTTGCAGTTGCGTTCGATCGTGTTAAGAGTACTGGAACTGGATGGGGGAAGAACCTGGGTACGGATTGAGAAAAGATCGAGAGACGTTGAGGCCCCGGACAGGTGCAAAAAAGCGAGATAATTTCCGACTTTGCATGCCTGGAAGCTAGCGAATAGAGACGAGACTATTCTACCTCGATCTAAGGGACAAGATGGCCCAAAATTACTGGAATCTAGCGAAAGCGGAGGCAGCACAGTAAGGGATAGAAAAACGACACCGGAAGTGAAAAGCTAGGATACATCGGGTATTCAGACTCACTATCTCGTTTAAACAATCCCTGAGACCGAGACAGGTGCCGCTCTAGCACAAGGGTTCCAAATATGTTGAGGAAGAGCGCGGGCGAGGATTATTATCTAAGCTGTGGCTTTAGTGACTAGGCCACGCTTATTTAAGCCTCTAGGCTATCCAAGGCCCAACAGGTCTCTCAGTTACACCCAAAATTGTATAGAGGCGAAGGTGCCATTCCCAATCAGTCGCCAATGATCCATGAAATAAGTCGATGATACGGACTGCGCAGGCCTAGTCGCAAGGTAGAGCCATTGTGCCAGACGGTAATGCCAAGTATTTGGGAACCCCTCCGCAGGAGATAAAGACCTCTGGTAGTGGGCTGCCCGCAATACTAATTCAGAAAGGTTATCTGAGGAGTCGTTTCTGGCCGAAACAGTGTGGGCGCGGCAATAAACAAGCACAGTCAACGAGACAATGCATTTTAAGAGAAGAAACGAAGAACCGGACTGCCCTCAGAGGCCAATACTGAGCTCTCCAAAACATTATTCATGTCCGGAAGGACGTGCCCAATTAGATGTTGAGGGCTATAACGGGGGTACCCTATAGAGAGGTGAACTCTAAGGTTGCGACCGCACGAAACACTCAATGTAGAAGATAAAGATGAGGTAATATAATTCAGAAGAATCAACGCTAAAACTTAATATAGTTAAGCTCGAAACTTGACTCAATTTAGTTCTCTCGAGGAAAAGTTCGTTGTCGAAGTAGAATGCCAAACGCTTAAACATAAGTAGATATCAGATTTAAGCCTTTGACATTCACCACTACTTCCGACCTTTGTGCAAACACCCTGTCCTGCTCAGGGTCTGTCCGATATCTGCCCTCCATCAGGATTTATCCTGCCGGAAGTGTTGGACCAACTTGGGTACACTTAACTCTGTCAATGGGATATAAGTTTCTGCAATGCATCTCCAATACAACAGCATGTGAAAAACTGTTCCTATCGAAGTCATACAAGTGGCTAACTGTTATAACAACAACCGGAATCAATACCTAGGTGGTGGACTCACGGGCCCAGTGGTAGTTTCGTCTATACAAGCTATGCAGTCCATCATTTAATCTACGTGACAATTCAATGTGATAAATTGACATGCAAGCTCCCCCCGTGAGATGTGGCCAATGGTTGTCTAAGTGGGCGCTACCCATAGCCATCCTCTCGGGATATACTCTACCGCGATAAGACTCATACCTCTAGAGTCCAATAACAACCCATAGTAATGCTACAAATCAAGGGGAGAAGGTCCGGGCTGGTTACTGAGGTATTTGTCTCGAAAGTACCCTGGCCTTCGGAGACTACCTGAATACCACTCGGAAGACTACCCTACAACCGGCAGGCTAGAATCGACTCCTAGATGCCCGAGAGACCATATATGAGCGACCCCCATTTTGGCGGTTACCCATACTCCCCTTATATATGCTGCAAACGACATTTAGTCGGACGGACGGCGACTACGTATACGGTGTTAAGGCAGCCGCTCCAATGACCTCTTTTCACTAGCAAACGAGCAACTATGCAGCCGTCTGCCTATGATGCGCCGTCCCAACCCTGGGGCAAGAGGGGGGTCTTAGCAACACCCGCCCAAGTTCAATAGTATGTTCAGACCACCCTTAAATAGGCGTGGGGCCTCCCAGCGCTGATTCGTGTGCGCCCAAGAATATCTAACAGCCCTAAGAATGTGAGGCAATCGACCTCTAAGTTCTAGGATGACTTTGCCGGTGAAGGTAGGGTAACTTGGGTTCCTCATTAGGGTAACTGGGACCCATGGGCATAATAACCAAATTCCCAAGGTAGGGTAACTTTGCCCTCTTATGCCTTTAACCGCTCAGGAAGTCCTCTAGTCGACCACAGAAGTTGGCTCGGAGATCTGTGTAACATCCGCATAATTCTCTTGATCTTATGCGAATGTTCTCCCGAAAGGTTACCCTACCTACTAGAGTACCTCAAGGTTAATCAACTATTCCCTAGGCCTTATCCTAGGTTTACCAGCTATGTTTATACTAAGTATACGAGACCATGCCACCTCTGGTTACCGCTTGGTATACCATTTGGGCTAAGGTGATAGTCATTGTAGCTACCTATCGTAGGGTCGTTAGAAAGCGAAACGCATGCGCATTCAGGTTTTACAGGATTCGGGAGCCAGTTGTTTCCTGCTAATTGAAAGGTTTGTCGAACAACTCGACATCCCATACAAAGTCCGAAGGAAAGCTATTAAAATTGTCGGATTTGATGGGCTATCAAGCTCATCAGGTGGTCAAAGATATACCCGCCCCATCACGCTCGAAATTGGAAATAGACATAGGACGCCCATATCCGCAGAAATTGCACCAACAGCACGCTTTGACCTTATTATACCCTTTGGATGGTGGTACCATGAACACCACATATCACCTCTGGATGAACAGAAAAAATCGAGTTTTGGACAGACAACATGCCGCGATCATGTTGAGGACAAGACCGTGAAGGATCTATTTGTATATGATGAGACGGTCATACACGATCCAAACGCCCAGTATGTGGGAAGAATTAGAAGAATAGAAGTGAAGAATCCGGTGGAGTAAAACACTCTACCACGAGAATATGCTCAATTCAAGCATTTGTTTCAACCAGAAGCGTCGGAGAAAATGCCCCCAAGACGGACGTTCGATCATGCGATCGACTTTGAGGAAGGATCAGAACCTCCTTGGGGACCCGTTTAGCCTATGTCACAATACCAGTTCAATACCTTAAAAACCTACCTTGACGAAATGTTGGCACAAAGCAAAATTACGCATAGCCAGTCACCGGCTAGAGCGCCAATCTTCTTTGTACTAAAACCAGATGCTTGTTTACGATTATGTGTGGACTACCGACAACTCAACAAGTTGACTATTCTTGATAAATATCCACTTCCTTTGATGAACAAATTATGAGATCAGGTTGCAGGCGCCACAATATTTACAAACGTGGACCTTAAGGATGGTTATCACCTGATCACGATTAAGAAAGGTGATGAATGGAAGACAGCGTTCAGAATTCGGTACAGACAATAAGAATACAAAGTCATGCCGTTTGGATTAGTCAATGCTCCGGCAACTTTCCAGCGGATGATGAATACAATATTACGCAAATTTCTTGACAAAGGGGTAGTGGTGTACCTAGATGACATCCTCATCTACTCCAAGACGCATGCGGAACATGTCGCAATAGTCAAACAAGTACTTTCGCAATTAATGGAACACCAATTAGCGGTGTCCATTAAGAAGTCCGAGTTTCATGTGAAAGCTGTTGAATTCCTGGGATATATCGTGGCAACAGAGGGGTGACAAGGAGCACAAGGAAGGTGGATTCCATAAGGAAGTGGAAAGCACCGAGGTTGGTGAAAGAAGTTCAAATCTTTCTTGGTTTTGCAAATTTATATAGAAGATTCATCGAAAATTTCTCGCAGATATGCAAACCAATAACGGGAACACTGAAAGGAGACAAGCAAAAGTTCGGCTGGGGACGTGAGCAGAATATAGCGTTTGAAAAACTCAAACAGTGGCCCATTTTTACCTGGAACGAGAAACAGTAATCGAAACCAATGCAAGTGACTTTGCACTTGGAGCGATTTTGTCCCAATTTCTGGACAAAAGCCTTCACCCAGTCGCATTCCATTCCCGAAAATTGAATTCGGCCGAACACAACTATCAGATTCACGATCAAGAGCTCATAGCCATATTGGAAGCGTTCATTGAATAGAAACACTACTTCTACAGTGCAGATAAGCCGATTACAGTTTATTCCAATTACCAGAATTTGCAACACTTTTTGACGACGAAAAAGTGGAATCAAAGGCAAATCCGCTGGGCGCAATTGCTTGCATCGTTCAACTTCAAAATTATCTATCGACCGGGGTCGCGGAGTTGTAAACCAGACGCATTAAGCAGACGACCGGAGTATCGTCCTGAAGAGGGAGCTGAGCACACCAAACAATCAATTTTGAAACCAGAACACTTTTCAATAAGCCTAATACAGGATGAACCGGTTTAGGAAAAATTGAAGAAACGGATGCTAGTGCACCGAGCCGCGGCCATTCAAGTAATGAAAATGGCAGCAAAAGCTACGCTACCCTCAAGAGGCTCAACGTTTTCGGCAGGACATGACTTATACGCTCTGGAAGAGCTGGTAATCCCAGCACGGGGACAGAACCTTGTTGGAACCGGAATTGCGCTAGGGATACTACAAGGAATATACGCTAGAATTGCCCCCTAAAGTGGCCTAGCGTACAAAGAAAGTATAGGAATTGGCGGAGGAGTTATAGACGCCGACTATACCGGAGAAGTAAAAGGTATTATGATGAATCATGGCAAAAAAGGTTATCAGGTTCAGGAAGGGGACCGGATTGCACAAATGATCATCAAAACAATACAAACATCAGGAATGATGGAGCTAGACAATCTACATATAACCCATCAGGGAATCAAAGAATTTGGGAGCACGGACCTATCGCCTAAGCGAACCATCACAATGGAACAGGTACAGCCGATCATGTGTCAGCTATATGCGGACAGCAGGCAAAACAGATTATTTAGCGAAAACAATGTCAGACGAAACCCCTGGCTCCTCCAGGAAAAGGTCATAGTATCAAGCACTATGATATCCAAAGCTCTACTACAGGAATACAAGTTAGAACTTTTGGAAAAAGTCCGAGAAGCGTCAAGAAATGATCTCAAATGGTTAAGTAGAGAAGCGATGCTGAAAGATCTAATAACCCGTGGCAAAGAATTGCCTACGAATTGGCAATACAAGGACAGCTTTCCCTACTTTAAAAATCGGCTTTTCATTCCTGCGAACGATGCACTAAAAACTAAGATCGCGCAAGGATGCCATGACTCGAAGGTAGCAGGACATTTTGGGATGGAAAAAACGATAGAAATAATCCTGAGAGATTTTTATTGGAAAGGACTCACAGAATGGATAAATGACTACGTTCTGTCATGTGATGAGTGCCAACACAATAAATCTCCACGACATGCGCGATGGGGATTACTTCAACCTCTCGAAACACCATACTCAGCATAGAACTCTATCTCAACCCATTTCATTACCCAACTACCGGAATCACCAGGCTACACTCAGATTATGGTAGTAGTCGATCGATTCACAAAAATAGCTCACTTTATCGGTCTCCCAAGAAACGCGACCGCAAAGGACATCGCTAATGTTTTCGTATGGGAAGTTTGGAAACTTCACGGTCTACCCACGGAAATCATATGCGACATGGATGCAAAATTCTCAGGAGAATTTTGGCAGTCCTCATGCAAGTTGCTAGGGATTAAAAGAAAAATGTCAAGAGCGTACCACCAGCAGAGGGACGGTCAGACGGAAAGAACCAACAAAGTGCTAGAAGGTTACTTAAGTAATTTGGTCAACTATGACAAGGACGACTGGTATCAGCTGTTACCCTTAGCCGAATTCGGGTACAACAATTCCGCAACAACTGCACATGGAATGTCACCCTTCTTCGCGAATTACAGTTATCATCCACAGACAGAATGGATGAGAGAGCGACAAGCTCAAAACCCAGAGGCTGAATTGTACAGCCACTGGATGAAGGCGATTCACAAACGAGCGATAGAAGCGCTAAATTATACCCGAGAGGCAATGAGAAGACACTACAACCGAAAGGTGTTACAACAGCTGGACTATAAAGAAGGCGATTTGGTAATGCTAAATGGAAAGAATATTTTTACAAAACGACCTTCCAAGAAATTAAGTCCCAAGCTCTATGGCCCCTTCAAAATCATACAAGTGAAAGGACTACACGCTTTCAAACTCGAAATATCGCCTGCATGGAGGATACACCCAACCTTCCATGTTTCGCTGTTGGAACCCTATCGAGCCTCAAATCGAGAAGGAAGAGAACAGCCTCCACAAGAGCCAGACGAGATTGATGGCGATCTCGCATGGGAAGTGAAACAGATTGTAAAGAGTGCAATCATCTCTTATACAAGAAAGGTTCGCGCTCGCAACAAGCGAATGCGCAAACTAAGATATTTTGTTAAATGCCAAGGGTCTTGTGAGGACGAGAATACCTGGGAGGCACCTGAGAGTTTGGAAAACGCTCAGGAATTGATAGAAAGTTTTCACCCGGAAAACCCCGATATGCCGAGTAGGGCAGATGTTGAATAGGGAAGAAAAGGTTTGCCTCGTGTGGACAAGTAAACGCATGAGTTTTATACCCTACCTCCTGGAGTTCAAAAAGGATCTCCTTTGTTTAGAAAGATAGAAGGAAGATCTTAGAAGCGTTGGAAGACGAAGTTTAGAGAGAGGGAGCTCGTGTTAGGCATACCGGAAGGCTCAGCCCTCCCTTAGTGAATAAAGACCTATAGTTACCCTACCTTAGGATTCTGAGTTCAAAAGGACAAGCCAACACCCCCCTCCCGCACCAGCCTTGGGACGGCGCTACACAGGCAGACGCTGCTGTAGTTGCGTCCCCTCACCAAAGACATGGTCCTTGGAGCCCTCCTCATAACCCCGTAGCCGTCGCGGCCGTCTGTCCGACTGGATCCCATTCACAGGATATATGAGGAAAGGCCTTTGGCGAGCTTATGCAACTAGTTCGAGCCAAATCGGTAGACGTCGCATAAGGTTACTGAGCACTGAACACAAGAGTCTTGGAAGTGGTCATTAAGTAACAGGACGTTTTTACGAACAATAGTTAAGCAACATATTCTATACTGTACGCGCTCGCGATGAAAGTCGCAGAAGTGAATGGTGTTGTTGGATAAGGTAGTTTGAGAAATCCGGCATACCCGCACTCACAAACGTCACTAGTATCAGTAGGATGTTGACGGAACCATACGATAACGATATGACTATGGAGGGATAATGGCCATTGCTCTGATTTTCATCACAAGTCTATCTTATGCCTCGCAGATGACGGTTGCAGGATATGTCTGCAATGCTGAGAGGTTCGATAACCAAGCTGGCCGCTTTGTTGGTTAGATCATGGAGACCATTCTGCATATGCAGTGGTAAGCAAGACTTCATGCCGACAAAAATGGATCGTAACCAATGAACTAATGTGTGAAAGCATTGTCATGAAAACTCATGGTGTTGTGATTCACAAGTCGAAGTGAGATAGCAGAATTGTTAGGGTCAAATGGTGTTCGCACTTTCAGAAAAAGCTGGAGTTGTTAGCAGGTATTTAGTTAGTATGATAGTAGCCTAATTGGTTTACTTTAGAACTGAATACTTAAGGTTCTTGGTTCAACTCTCATCCAGATCATAGTTATTTTATACATGACAGAAGGATGCATGGAGCTCTGAACTTAAGATCCTTCCAAGGGATGCTTATGTAGCACAGAACGGACAAGTGATCTTATCATAAATAAGTTTTTACGATAGGAAGATCTTGATCACTTTACCGACCTCTATTTGCAACATTGAGCCTTCCTTGACAATCTCCGTCTATGATTACGATTATCGGCCTGAGTTATCTCGCAATACTTTGAGATAGGCTCTGGCCTAACAGTTGTTTGGCTAGGGGGAGGGGGTTTGTTTTCCTTTGTTGGTTGTGTCTACTGTCGGTTAGGGAAGTTTGTCCTTTAGGCTAGGCTTTCCCGGGGGTTTTTGGTTCGTGGCTTTCAGGCCCGCTTTCTCATCTCCTTGTACTCTTTACCCATAGTACCTGGTGGAGTTTTCTCTGTCGGGCAGGGTCAGCGGGTTTTAGCTTAGGGATGGCGGGATGGACTGTAGTTGGAGGCTTTGGACCACATGGCCCGTGCTTGGTTGAAGGTCCGTTGTACCTAGGACCGTGGGATGACCACAGGTGTGCATTTGCCCCAATAGAAACAATTAATAATCGAGTTTCGAAATAAAATAAAAATAAAAATAAAAGAAATGCTTGGCACACATTTTAGTACCCATATTAAGAAGCTAGGGCTCTTTCATGTATTTTGTCATAATATATCACATTATATATATCATACCACAAACCTTACAATATAATACAATATCATATCATATATGACTTATTATTTATTAAATATGTTCCAGGAAATTAGTATAAAGATGCAGACTTCATTTTATTTTATTAATAATACTACAAATATAACAATATAAAAACATATAATTAAGTAGAATTAGAACGTACTCTGCAGTGAGATTTGTATTTTGAAGATACTAAATGTTTATAGTTTTTTGAGCCATAGATCTCACCAGTCTCATAGGCTGCGATTATTTGCTCTGTTCTCTTAAAGAATTTCAAGATTAAAGTATTTGGAACTTGAGCCAAGGCGTTGGAAACCAGCTTCTTAAGAGAGGGAAAATCAAAACCACAGTGCTGACGAGTAAAGTTTTGGGCAGTCCCCCAGTAATACTCAATAAAGTTCAGCTCACAGTTGAACAGAGGATAAAAGAGAACTAGGTGTCCAGCTGCCTCTATTGTTTTCTCGATCTCTCCTTTTTGTCCTTGAAAGTCTGGTTTGAGTGCTAAAGGTCCCCACGCACATGATGAACAACCTTTAAGACATAGAGGATTTGCCTTCAGCTTGCCAGATGTAGTCTTGGTAGAACATTAAGTGAGGAATCGAGATTCACATATTGGCTAGAGGCCTCGTTCGGTAAGAACTGTACGAAGCCCTTTTGGTATCCCCTGATTATTGACCATTTTCTGATTCCGACCACAACCTGGCCTCTTATCATCAACCACAAAGGTTGTACGCATTGGTAGAGCATTCTTCCCCCATCTTCCAGGTTCATTTTCGATACACTCAATGCATCTGCAGCATACTTTGCATGATTCTTTGCATTATCAAACATAACTAATGCCTGACTGCCCTGGATATTCCTTTCAAAATCTGGAATAGCCTTGATCTTTATTTGTTCCAATAGCTTTGCTCTGTCCCACCAAACATCTCCACCGTACTTTAGAATCTCACAGGTGCTTCTACTTCCCAAGCATCCAATAGGTGTAAGGAAATCTGATACATGCAAACCCTGACCTTTCCCTTTCTTGCAGAAGGGATTGTGAAAGTCATGAATTCAAACAAAATGCCACTCATCATTCAGATTAAAAGTTAACTCATCATGGGTTACAATTATAAGAGGGTGTAGTTCACTGGAGAGGACCCTAGGCTTTGGTAAATGGTAACAGTCATCATCCCATTCAACCAACTGTCGCATATATTCTCACATTCTTGGAAGAAATACCTCATTCCTACATTTTTGCATATCCTCCCTCTCATGTCCATCATTGTAAACTACCTTACGAACTTCCCCCCACTTGTATTCCAGCTTGGCAAGCCATCTATGACCAGTTCTACCACTGATGGTTTTTCTAATCTTGTTGATAATTCGGCCTTCCATTGTCTCACTCTCACTTTGTTGTTGTTATGGGCTGTCAATCGTAGAGGAGAAACTTAAAATGAAGTGAAGAAAGATGTGAAGTCAAGGCGAATAGAACTTTGTCAATGCGGGGAATCGTGTCTTGCTTATTTTTCTATCTACGGAGAAGTACTGAGTTTATATGGAAAACACAGAAGCTTTCCTGTGCAGTCAATTCCTGTCACCAGGAGATGGAGAAGGTTCTGACAACCACTCGAGACGGCCAGAAGTCCCTCCACTCATGGCACCGCATCAGTGGAATTCCTATCCCTCGTTTTCGTTCTTCCTTTATCCTGCTCACTTTGCTTTCTGATCGTCATCGGCCATGAGTGCGCATCCTCCGCTCTACTATACAACCTGGTATAGTGATTCCCCTTTTATGCTTGATAATGAATAACAAAGGAAACTAATAATGAGTGTTTTAACTGTATAGAAAAAGGTACAAAGGAATAATGCATGAAAACGCAGTGATCACTGGTGACTTTCAACACACTTGGCATATTATTAGTTTCTGTCCAGTGCTTGCTGATTACAGCTGCCATCTGGTAGAAGTCAATATCTATTCATTACATAATAGCCGGTTACCCTCCTATTCGCTTCGCTCATAGTCGGGAAAACCAAGTGTTACGCAAAAGCAAGCGTTACGCTCCGTTTTGTTTCTTTTGAGTGAAGAGGCTTATATAACTTGAATGCAATTGATCTGCTTAAAGAATTACATATTAATTCTCTAGAGTACCAGTACTATTGTGTAAGTTACAAAGTTTTAATTGAAAGTAATAAAATCAGCATTTCTTGCAATTGAATCACAAGATATAGATGAAGAACCAGAATCAGAATCAATATCAGAAAAGGGGTCAGCCCATACCTGGTCCAATGGACCGGCTCTTTCCTCAGGGCCAGCACTTGTCGCCTGACTTTCCAAGGATCCCCTCGCTTCTTCGCCCCCGTCTCGGTCGGGGTCCCTCAAGGATCCCCCATCTCCCCTCTTCTATTCGTCATATACGTTTCCTCCCTCCACCTGGACATTCCCAGGTGACTTGTCATCTCCTATGTCGACGACTTTGCTGTCACGGTAGCCTCGCCCTCCTATAGGTCCAACATTCGCCTCCTTCAGAGGTCCTTCTCAGCGCTCAAGAGGAAGGCTTCGCCGATCAACATTTCCTTCTCTGTTCCAAAAACTGAACTGATCCACTGGAGGACCGCCAAGAGCAAAGAGCCACCGTGCTCCCTCCCAATACAGCTGGAAGGTCAGTTTTTCCACCCACAGTCTCACCTGAAGTGGCTGGGCTTCATCTTCACCCCCTCCTTTGACCCAAGGTCCCACTTTTCCAGGAGGTACTCGCTCGCGAGTGCCGCCCTGGCCACGATCCGCCGCCTCTCCCCCCCCGGGATGGGCCTTCCCCCCTACCTTTGCCTCTCCTTGGCGCGTTCGCTCCTTGCTCCAATCCTTTTGTATGGGTCCACTGTCTGGAACCCTCCCCCGTCTATCATGGGCCCAATGTCTGTTTTTTGGCATCGGGTCTGTAGGTGGATCACCAATTCCTTCTCCTCCACCAACCTGGCATGTTTGCATAGGGAGGCCTGTCTTCCCCCGCTACCTATACTTATACGCCACCAACGCCGCCTCGCCGGCCTAAGGCTCATCTGCTCCCCTCCAGAAATAAACCCTGCCACAGCACGTCTTCCTAAGTCCGTCCCCACCTTCTCGCCACATCGTGCCACCTTGATAGCGCGTGGGAAGATCACCTCCCAACCCTACCTCTTCTTTAACCTCGATTGGCGTTCCGCCCCGGACAAGTTAAGGAACCCGA
>Ga0307509_10008249_pt1 | contig 13322 bp, 14 predicted proteins | sample 10_EM_MG_FD_202245 | JGI IMG/M metagenome (GOLD analysis project Ga0307509, IMG submission 202245) | Populus trichocarpa ectomycorrhiza microbial communities from riparian zone in the Pacific Northwest, United States - 10_EM | ecosystem: Host-associated > Plants > Roots > Unclassified | place...
AGGTGCAGTCTTGAAGTTTGTTTCAAGACGGAATTGGAAGAATCTCATAGGTTGGGAAATACTCACGTTGATTTTATACTTAGGTATTAGTGAATAGTTTTTGTTTTATTTCTTTTGTTTTTGTTTTTGATTTGTGTTTTTATTTGCCATGGGATATTTCCCGAATGCAGCGGTTGGACCCTAGGAAGTGCTAGTCATGTACCTAAAATCATACCACGGAATTAACAAAAAAACAAAAAAATCCCGATGGTTGAGAACATCATCAAGCAACGGAGAAGAGACCTTAACAATATTATAAGTTATTACGATATTCTTCTATTACTTTATCGAATAATTCTTCTTGAGCCTTCCTGACCTATAATCTGTTATCTCGAATATCCTCGGCCTAGTTAGCCCAGAATCCTATCCTGTTAACTACCTCGTAACAGCTCTACTATTTATACTAATGTTCACGCTACTTTGACCTCTCTAGTAAAGAAGTATCTTTCTAGAAATTCAGTTTGTCAGAACAAAGTACGAACATTGTTTGACCCTGAATCTTGCCCAGCTCGACCCTGAGAATCTCCCGACTGCTATTTCTTCTGAGGGTGTCCCCACTCCACCAGTAGTCAGTCTTCGATCTCTTCGTCCTGATAGACTATAATGGAATATGCAGTCTAAATGCGTACATACCAATAGTATCATGAATATGGAGTGATCAAGTCCCATATTCATCTATCAATGCATAATGCATATGCATTAGTAAGAGTAGAGAACTTGTTCTCTAATCATCGTTCCAATCGGTTAGCCATATCTTGAAACGTGAACTCTTTGTGGTTCCTGAGTAGTCTCCCAGATGCCTCCGGGAAGCCCCTACTCAGGAAGCTTGAGTTCGAATATATGCTCTCCCCCATGGTGGGATATACCTCGCGCATAATTATGCAAGCTATTCCCGCTAGAGTAATATATGTAGTGGTCAATAGGTACTATTTGGTATCATAAGATAGAACATAAAGAATCATGTTGCAACTTTTAGTATATAAAGTACTTAGATGTTTATGTGAAGATTCTATCTACTTTATCTGTGGTTGGTCCTAAATAGGCATCTTCCTACAACCCTAACCCTGGTAACTCATCCCCTGACATCACGCCACCCCTATGACTCCTAGCCAGTTATCCTCTGAAATATATCAGCTGACTCCTATAAGTCAACTGTGCAACATCCTTTAACCAATCAACACTCATAAAACAACTTATGTGCTCAAAAGGGTCACATGCACAAAACCCATAGTCCAAATATATGTCATGTGCAAAAGTCATTTCATCAAAGTTAGCCTTGCCAGGCCAACTCCAAGGCAGACTACAAGGCTCTCTCTCTTCTATCAACCAATCATAACCTAACCATAATCTCCTATTGGATTGTCAACAACTATAAGTCAAGAGATATTATAGCATGATAGATAATATACATATAACTAATAAGTATTAGTCATAGGAACCCATATTCCTACTTAGTCACACCTTGTAACACTACAATCCAAATTACCAGTTATATAATAGGGAACCTCTCTAGCTGCAACAGGTCAACATTCATTCTAGTTTGTTAATACTAGATTAATTTGCCAAGACTGGCCTTTTTCAAGCTTAATATCTTGACAAATATCTATTAACAGTCATGGTTAAAGAAATTAACAGTAATTAAACTATCCTGAACATTCCCATTACGAAAACTTGCGATATTTCTATTTTCTCTCTATCATTGTGTAGCGGTTTACCTGCCCTACCAGCTAATAGAGCCATAATTCTCATTGGACTGGTGGTTGAAAATCCCTTGGCTGTTGAAAATGGGCAATATTTGCTTGGCGACGTACTCCCGCTACAGATGTTCCCAAAAACTTAGCCCTGGCACAGTCAGCCACGGACCTTCTAAGCATGCAATTTAGGCATAAATTGACGCCACATAAGGTGGGGATTACCAGAGCCAGTAGTTTTTGGGAGGAGGCCGGAGGCCTCTATAAGATTCCTCCCAAAAACCTAGCACCCGGCATGGAGAGCCGTATCATTTTCTTCTCCTATCTCTCCTCCGCTCCTCCTAACTTTGCAATCATGCATTATTCAGTCATAGTATGCCGCTTTTTCATCACCATTTATCGGTTGCCCGCTATCTTGCTTACCAAACTATTCTCATGCAACTTGAGATTTGCATCATGTGCATTGTACTATGTCGGTCTAGGGCTATTGTAAGAGATCTATTGTGCTATCAAGATAAGTTTTCAGACACTTTGTTGATGGGCTTCCCTGATTTGGCTCCAAGACCACGCAACCTACCAAGGCACCACAGCTGAAGCCCCTTTCAAGTAGGAGACAAATGTACTAATATGAACGCTCTCCTGACCCAAAACGCCCAACAACTATTTATACACCTGGCAACAAGCGCAATCACTAACCGCTAACCTACAACTCTAAAGCCTCAGCAATCCTCCATCTCCCCCCTCCAACCTCCTCCAAGACTCCGCGCCTAACGCTCTCCACACTCCCGTGAGAATAGGTAACTTTAATCCCCTCATTCAAAACCTTGGCACCAGTCTCGGGCACCAGCGAGGCGACTTCAACCCTTCCCGCATCCGCCCTCCACACATCCACCTTCACCCACTCCGCATCACCAGTCCCCATGCGTGCCTTGAGGCACGCAACATTGCGCAGTCCAGCATCCTCCAGTGTCTCGTAAATCCTTTCGACAACATACTTATGCGCCTTGCTACCATCACACTTCTCACTCCCCGGAAACTCGGGGGCGTGGACGAACTCCGGTAGCGTGCATACCCTTGGATACCTCGCCCGGATCTCAGTCACCACGTCGGTCAGCAGCATCGAGAAACGCTTTTTTACGAGCGTGGCCATTTTCTCCCTGGCTTGGTTCCGGCGCGGATGGAAGGTCGGGACGTTAGGGAGGTATTGGGGCATGTCCGTGGCACTCTCATCACCTGCTATTGCGATCCTGCGCGCTGCCTCGTCTGAGACATCGACTGAGAGTTCATGCAGTTGTGGTATCGACAGGCGCGAGAGCTTGGAGCGAGAGCGCATGGAGGATTGGGTAGCCCTGCGATCCAGAGGGCCGAAAAGTGACGTTGAGTTTGGGGGGAAGAGGAAGGAATTTATGGTAAGGAAGTTTACGCGCATTTCCTGCTGCAAGGCGGGGGTTAGGTTGTAGGTAAAGGAGGCGGGATTGAGGGGGCAATCCAGGGTCAGGGTCTTTAGGGTTGTGAGGGGTGAGAGATTTGCTATTATAGCTTGCTAGAAAGTGTGCCTTTTGTTAGCTTATTGCCATCTGGAATTGATTGGTGAGGAGAATACAAATAACGCCGGCGACTTATCCATCTCTCCAAGCTTATCCGACTCCCCGGCCGCATCATCATTCACGGCAACGATCTTCCCTTGCGCCTCCTCCTCAACAAGTTTTTGCTTGCCAACTAATTCAGACCAAAGCCTGATCCTCGAATACCTAAACTCCTCCAGATGCGGCAATCTCCCTTTCAAATCCTCACAGGAGATATGTCCGAGATATCTCTCCGCGTTCATAGAGTGCCTTAGCCCAATATGTAGCTTCCGAATCGACTGCGGCAACTTCAACCCGTCGATAAGTCCAGACAAGGGCTTCTGCCAGCTCGGGCAAGAATCAAGCACCAGGTCCACCGCCAGCCAGGTTAACTCCTCCAGTGAGGTTAAATTTGACAAAGGCTGCGCAAGGAATACATATGTCGAGTTGATGAAGGACCGAGACCTCAGCGTGAGGGCTTTGATACTGGTGCATAATTCTGGATTCCTTGATATTCCCGACCAACGGTTAGCATGCGCAGAGTTACACATTTAGGCGAGCACGACTAGGCAGCTTACTGGAATGTATGACTGGCCACTTGAATAAAAAGCTTATGTTCGACTGCGCTGTCGAGCCCGAAACGCCCAATTTCTACGTCCCGGTAGAGGATTTGCAGCGCGGTCACGTACCACCTTCGGCAAACGCGTGTTGCGACGCCAATGTCTTTTGCCGCGAGCAAGTAACCGAATATCTGGAGGAGAATTTCGGTCGGGAGTTGAGTGATAGGACCTGTGCCTGGTGGCCCCGGTGGCCCCGGTGGTGCTGGTGGGAGCCACGGTGGTGGTGACACGGGCGCTTTCGATATCTCTGGCGCTGGTTGTAATGGTAGCAGTGCTGGCGATGCTCTTCGTGCCTCTTGTGCTGGGGCCACTGGCGGTTCCGCTGCTGTCGGTACAGGGGGTGGTCGTTGAGCTGCCGGTCTATTGATCAAGTACGACAGCGAGCTTATCTTTCTCACAATTCTCTCCATCGTCATGGTAGTCCTTTAGAGTACGGTACCGTGCTCAAGGTAAGCACTCGTACTGCACTTGTATGAACACCTTTCCTCCAACACAACTGTCAAATCTAGGGGGGGGGGTTGGATATGGTGTCATATTTGTATTCAGAGCCAGAGCGCCACCAGATAGCCAAGCGTGAGGCTAAAGGGGCTCCGATACAAGTACCAACCCAGCCTAACCAGCTGAAGTTTAATCTACGCGAAGCGAGAGCTTAGAAAAAAAAAGGAGTGAAACCTGCTTCAGAGGGAGTGAGAAATCAGAGCTGTGGCTTTCGCTGTGTCCGCAAGAACACAAATGTCAAACATTATCTGCGAGTGGTTGTAGAACCCATCAACACGACACTGCACGAGGGCTCGAGTACCGTACTAGTACTGTTCCCACCATGCGGAGATAACCGTACCGTGCTGCGAGTCACTTTGAGTTAGAATGAAACTCAAGCGCAGTAGCAACGCTGAAGAAACTGCCGTGTGGGAGAGGGAAGTTACCTGTGGACAGCCATGTGGGCTCGACTGCCCGTCTTGCCCGTACTCGTACAATTCCATCCTGTGCTCGAATCTAGTACCGAAAAATCTGCGGAAACTCACTAAGTCCGGACCAGGATCTGTTAGATCCGAGCCAGTTGGAGAGCAGCTTGGCAAAGGGCTCTTTGCTGAGGGAAATCTTTATCAGTAGCACACTAGGGAAGTACCAGTACCGCTACTCGTACTAAAATCAGTATTGTATTTCTTCTACCTGATTTTATTTTTCTTGATAATTTAGTAAAGCTTTTTCATAATAAATAGTAAGTTGCAGGTAGGCAAATATTAATTATAATAGGAGCAGTTGAGTGAATGGGGAGTTTACCGGGTGGATTGTGGTTTATGTTAGGTGAACGCTCGCGCGAGCATCACGACCGCCTGGCGATTGCGATTCAACACCACAATGAACAAGAACTATAAACTGTAGAACCACAACCAACATATAAATATAAATGAAGAGCAAAATTAAAAATTAAAAAAACAAATCATTCATCATTTAAAATGTACTCATTCTCATTATCATTATCATCTGCTATTTCAATAGGTAGTGATGATAATGATTGTACCAAATTTGCTTCAATCCTCCAGTTACCTACCTTGATATCTTGAAATCCCTTAATATCAAACTCCTGATCACTACTTCCATCAGCTGGTAAGGATAATCCAAGCTTTCTAAATACTCTTTCTACTAACTCTTTCTTCTCTATACAAAACCTATATCAACCATCTCCAACACAATTTGTTGTCAATACCCTTCTTTGACCAACTGACTATTTCTCAAAGCTTTCAACACTCTCACAATCCAGAATTGCTTCATCAGTTAAGTCGCTAATCATTCCCTTTAATGGTTTATTAATTGAAACATTCAAAGGCTGTACCAAACTAGTACAACCAGGTGGTATAAGGGAAGGGATAATATGATTAGAGTAAAGTAACTGAAGAATAGGTTCTGTTTTGTGAGCACTGCAAAGGTCTAAAGCAAAGAGACTAAGTCTTCCTCCTAGTACTGGAATTATGTGTTCTTGAATATACTTATAAAAGAGTTCCCCATTCATATATGCCTTTTCATTTAACTCCACAAGTATACCAAGATGGTATAAATCTTTTTCCATTTGATATACTTTCCCTTTTCCATGGAAGATGACCAGAGGGGGAACTCTATTAAAACCATCTGCAAAAACACATAAAACTAGACTTGCCATTCTCTTATCCCATCCACTCCTGCTTTCTTTAACCCAAATAGTCTTGTCTCCTATAGTATTGTAGGTAGAGACATAAAGGTACTCAAAAGGAAGAGGGGTTTCATCAACATTAAAGATATTGCTAGCAGCAAATCTATTATGAGAGGTAATGAAACTATCTCCAGGAAGGAACCTTTGACTAACAGAAGTAATAGAAAGTGGTTGACTATTTCTTCTGTTAAATCTCAGCCAGTTGATCACAATGTTTCTATAATCTTCTGGTACCTATTATATCTGTTAAAATTTTATAAACATAGAAGGTGTATATTATAATAATGATATAAAGCTTACCTTTTGTGCCTTCTTGGTAACAGCTCTCAAGCTTATTCTATGGCTTTCTAAAAATCCATGAAACCATCCATTGGAAAATATAAAATCAGATCTTTCTGTATTAAGATAAACTGATAGAAATATTTCCATAGAATGTCTTTTAAACCACTCTTTCCTAATAGGTTGACCTTTTTCTCTTCCTGCCAAAAACCTTTCATACAATTTAGACTCCAGTTCAGGCTATTTACAATGAACCTTAGTCCTTGAAGTACAAAAATATTTATAACTTCCATCCCCTAGACTCTCAATATTTTCCTTATTTTTGACCCACTCTGAAATAGTGCACTGGGGTACTCCAAACTGCTTGGATGCTTCAGCTTGGGAAGGAAGGTGGAAGGAAGAGGTACTGGAAAGAGGAGAGTGAATGGTTGGGGAGGTAGGTATTTGATAATGATGAAGGTAAGAGAGAACTCTGATTTTCTGTGCTTGGCTCCAGGAATGTTGTTGCCGCATTTTTGGCTTAATTTTGCTGCTATTAAAATAGCGCTCAGATATTTTCTTTGGTTTAGAACCTCTTTTCTTTTTAGTAAGAACCTGGCTAGTAGAATTGACAAGTTCAGACATTAATGCAGTGGGGAATGGCAATCGTGGAAGGTAGTAATCATGGGCAGGGAAACTGGTGAATAGCAGCAACCGTTGACGGAAGCAATCTTGGGCGGGAGTGACATGGTTGCCACCAAAATGATTAAAACAAGTATCTGAGTACTCGAGTACTTTCTCCGTATCCTTGTTAATCACTTTCACCAATCATGTTCAGTCATACTGCATAGCCAAGCTTCTCTACCACTGGCTCGGATATTACAAATCCTAGTCCGGACTTAGTGAGTTTGCGCACATTTCTCGGTACTCGAGTACCCAGTACTATGAGTATGATACAGCGCCGTACCGGTACTGGTACAAGTACTCCGATCCTGAGACCGAGTTGCACAGCACAGCATGTACTAGTACAGCGGGAAACGAAGGAAGGAGGTTTAAGCAACGAGCGGTGACGGGAGAGAGGGGGGAAACAGCACACGAGACGATATGTTAACATTTTGCCATTACTTGGACTCACACCGTGTTGCTGTGCAGATACGGACAGCACTTGAAGATGGTTTATCTCGTGTAAAATAAGATTTGGCGGCCCAGCCCATTCCCCAGTTCCATGCAAATACGGGTAGGGCAAGATGAAACCCTTGCCCTAAATAAGATCAGAAAAAGTAAGATGAGGGAGCCAAAAGCGCAAAACCCGCGAAAATCACGATCCCTTGTTTTCGTACAGGGGCGCCACCCTGTACGAAAACATGTTCCCTAGCACTTACATCTATCTACTTCTGCTGTTGGACAGGTTGGGTCTCGGGATGTTCTATGGCCTGATGCAGGAGAAGATTTTCTACCGCTAACGCCAAAGCCTCAGATTGCTGTTTTGCTACTGTGAGGAAACAATCCTGAGTTCTCCTATCATAATAAAGAGTGTTCGATAGAACCTATAGAACATATTAGTATCTCGGAAAAGAGGAGATTGGTTGAAACTTGGGAACGTACACCAAGTATATTGAATCCAACAAGTCTGACCCCAAAGTCTATGATGTAGCGTAGCCATCTTTCGATACCGTCAAAGTGTTGGTCGCTGAGTTCAAAGTGTTTATCAATTCATTGGAAAGATTTACTGAGTAATTCTAACCGTTGGTTGATAGAGGCAAACCCCCTCTCGATCGCCTCCCTAATCCTGACTATTCATATTTTATTACACGCCATTTCCTATATATATGTTAGTACCTATTTCCCTGATCAAAGATTTTATATTCTTATATTTTCTTGGTTTAGAATTCTATCGACCATGCTGCCTGGTGGTGGGAACCCAGAGGTTTTCCCTTCATCCTTGACATTGCTACCAGTAGTATCTCCTTTGGCCTAACCCACATGCTAGTTTGTTTATGTACACCAGTACTACATTAACTCGAAAATTGAGTATCTCCATGCATTGTTCCATACCTTTTCTTTGTTCAGTATTCTATTGGCCACGCTGTCTGGTGTTGGGAACTTGGAGGTTTTCCCTTCATCCTTAATATTGCTACCAGTAGTATCTCCTTTGGCCTAACCCACCTACTAGTTCGTTTATGTACTCCAGTACCACATTAACTCGAAAACTGAGAATCTCCGTGCAGGATTCGAATCTCCACTGGCATACTCATAACTTACCAAACAGTATGAATAGAAATGTTTGTTGGTAATTGTCTGCTGGCTCCCAACCCCTCCAATCGCATGTTCGGTAAACTAAATCACTGCTAGTTAGTATATGTAGACAAAGTTATTGAACTCAAAACTCACCAGGTTGGCCATGGGATGGGTACAGTGGTGGTGGGTGAGGTAAATCATGTGGGCGGGAAAGACAGACAGTTTTGAAAGCTTTAAACATACTGGTAGTTGGGTGGAGGGCCGATGTAGTATGTTTGTGTTGTTTGTGTTGTCTCTTGCTGGTGGTTGTGGGGGATAAAGGTTCAACCCACACAAAAACTCTTGGTTAAATACCCGGTGTGGGAGTGCTCGTCCCTTGACTCACACACCGGTATTAGTCACAGGTCACGTGGACTAAAGCCAGAGAAAATGCACGCTAAATAGCCCTTCCTCCAGGTCACCTGACCTATGATTCATTCCAGCGAGGTTCCGACCTCGCGTTCCCCAGTTCTATGGAACTATGGGTAGGGCAGGATGAAACTCTTGCCCTAAAACAGATCAAAAGAAGTAAGATGAGGGTGGATGGGTCACCAAATGCGTAAAACCTGCGAAAATCACGATCCCTTGGCCGGTCTGAAACAGTAAAATTCCCGGCTGGCTTGACCAGATTGGTGACAAGCTAGCCATACTTGGTAAGGATTTCCAGTCATTTTAGTACTCAAATGACTCAGCACTCAGGTCAGCCCAAGTATTCTCGGCATTCAAATGGCTCCGGAACAGGCATAGTGCGTTGGCAAGCGAATTCTACAGTTTCAGAGGGCCCAAGGGATAAGTTCAAACGGGTTCATCCCAGCGGGTACGATACCAGCACAGTAAATCCTCATTCCTTTACGAGCATCCTGCACATGCTATATCCCCACACCCACCGCGGCACCCCACCAATGCATAATACCCACGCAGCCAACATAAAACAAAATCTGCGGAAAAGAAAGCGAAAGAAAGAAATAACACCCGAGACGCCCTAATCCAAGGAGTACAGGAAACCCCCTTCAGTACATCCACCACACAGAATCGCATCGAAAATTTCCTCCGCTATCGCCATACAAGTCAAACGCAAAGTCGGCCGTAACATCGTGCTCCCCCCCCGCCAGACTGCTGCCACGGTAGATGCTCACTTCCTCCCACCCCACCAGCCCTCCCACCTCAACACACCCTCAACTTTCTCCAGCACACTCATATCCGCCCACTGCGATGAGCCAGCAGCGGACTTTCTACCGACTCCACCGACGTAGCTTCTCGATAACTACCGCGACTCCCGTTACCATCATGGACTAACGAGGGCGGGGGGAGGGGGAACAAACCTTTGGATACCGACTCCAAGTTTCAACTGTGGTGATGACATACGCTGCCAGAGCGAGTAGGAATATGGGTGTTACAAGGATCGCGAGGAAAGTGTAGAACGGGGAGGGTTTTTGGGTCGCGGATATTATGCTAGCGTTCGTCAGTATAAGAGCGTAACGAGGACGGAGAGATGGAACGGGTGAGAGGGGACGACGAACTGTAGTAGAGAAGGCATTGTGTGTGCGATATATTAATTCACTTGATGGAAGGAAGGAAGAAGGAGGGGAAGAAGAAAAAGTGATCCTCAATTCCTTTCCCGTATGTTTTATAGTTGCGTATCGTACGAATTCCCTCGAGAAATTCTGCAAGAAAACAAACCGCCGAGCAAAGAGAACAAAAAACCCACTAGACAATACCTTCTTTCTTCCCCGAAACCACCGGGAGAAAACGAGGACTTATATACTCTTCCCCCCCTCCCCCCTCCCCTCAAGTCCTCCCGAACCCATGCACCTCTCCGCAACTCACCCAAACGATCCCACATCACCACCAGCAAACACACCACCCTGCTCAACGTGTCACCTCAAGCAAAAAACACCTCGGGGCAATTTCGAAACAGCACTTTCCTATAAACATGGTGTACCGACCCCCCGCACCACTGGCTTGAGTGACCTCTCATGCAGGAAATTGGATTTGCATGCTGACTGACCGGAGCTGCACCGCCAATGAGATTGGTGAAGGTGGTGGGCGGGCGGGCGGGTGTTCGCGTTGATTGATGGGTAAAGTGTAGGTTATGTGGTATGAGGCTTTATACTCGAGTACTGTACCGTACAGAATACGAGTACGCAGGAGGGGAAGGGATCGGGTTTATTTTTGATTGATTGGGCCTGGGCCAGGATTTATTTTTTGGACTTTGGAGATTTGGGGATTCGTGTGAGGTGTTTTTTTTTTGGTTTGGTGGGGTTTTGAGCGGAATGGTGGGGTTGGCGCGTATCGTAGATCAGTTGATTTGGTGGTGTAACGTGAGTGGATGGTGCCCTGCTGCTATGATCATGATCATTGTGCTGTGCTTGTTGTTAGCATTGGTTCCCGGGCTGTTAATCTACGGTACTGCACTGCACAGTGCGGTGCAGTTGACACTACGCCGACACTCCCCCACAGCAGTGTAATTGCGAAATATTTGACCCGATTAGATTTATCAACTGCCTAAGTAAGCTGCGAACTTGATACACTCGAGCCCAAGCATCAAGTTTACAAGTACAATGCGGCTCTAAGTCTGGGGCGCAGCTCTGTCGGTAGGGTGAGTATTTCGAGTGATATTATATGAACTTGAGCATGATATTGTATTTTTGAATTTGTCACCCTCACGAGGGGACAGAGAAAATACCCACGGCGACTATTATCACCTCGGGAGATGCTAACCTTTGAACACTATAGTTGACACAACCTCTCAGAACAAAGGCCCAATGCCTGCTGTAATAGTGTTGGTAAAGGCCGCTGTGTATCCATTTTAACAAAAGTAGTAGAAATTACAGCCTGAGAGGGGGGCCAGATACATACTTTAGAGCTAATAGGCTATGAGAAACCTTCCTATCAGGTCTTAGAATGCTCATATACCCCCCTGTTTGATTATTCACATACAGCGTCAAGCCTGAATCCTCATGGGTACTATGATATTGCTAAATTTCCTAGAAACCTGGAGTGTGCCAAATTCCAAGTCTTGGCATTTCCAGAATAATCCCCCACTCTGAATTCCGAGTATCACTAAGTTGTCAGGCGCGCTGGAGTCGTGGAATAGGCCAAAAATAAGGTCACGGGAACACTTGCTTGGGGGCTTAAGGAATGCTGGGCTCAATGTCTGAGAAAGAAGCAAGCGATAAAATTTAACAAGTAATAAAAAATTTAATGGCGTTGTGTTGCGGGGGGCGATGTGGGCTGTCGTTGAGAGAGTTTTAGAATTTTCTCTTTGTGCCATCGAACAAAGACACGACGACGGCGGACGCGCAGACAATCAGATCCCCACTAGTCCTCGAATAATAGCCATCGACAAATTAAGTATCGCCAAACATCGACATTCTTCCCACAAAGGCATTATAAACTCCTAAATAGTGTCAAAGAGGAGAGACACAGGAATAGAGATATTCCCCCCCCCCAGCCATGGCTAAACGACCAACCTTTGTTTTAAAACGGCTTTATACCCCCCCGCTCTCTGCTCGTTCGTCGGTGGGAAAAAGCCCTTGAGTGAAAATAAGCAAACAATCCAGTAGCCGGAATAGCTACACTAGAAACCATGGAGCGAAGAAACGAAGATGTAAAGTAATCCCCTCCCGAAACCCCCCTGCGAACCCCTCCTTATTAACGCCGCAACCATGATATAGGTTCCCGGGCCCCCGGGGAATATAGAAGAAGAGGGAGAATATCCTCCATACCTCGCCTACTTCCTCCTCTCAAGCTTCACACTGGGGCTCTGGATCTTTCCCTGGCTGCCCTTCGTCTCAGCGCTCGAATGGCCCAGCAAGCTCCTACTCATAATATTTTTCTCCTACCTCACGCTGACCAGCTACTCGCACAATCGCTGGGTAAGCCTTTTCGCGGCGCAGACACCAGTGGTGCTCTGGTGGTGGGCGAATCGCGTTCCCATACTCAAACTCGCACTGCTGAAGATATTCATCGACGGGCTGTGGCACTACTTTCCCCAGTATGTGCTCGAGTACGGACACATCCCGTTGATCTCTTTCCCGCTGGGCCTGGTGCTCGCGCATGAGTATCCGGACGGGTTCGGGGAAGTTTATGAGGACCTTTGGCGGAATTGGGAGGGTGGGGTCGATGTTGGTGAGTTTTTGCATGGGAGTTCGCTGGGTTGGCCAAGGGTGCTGCTGGTACTCGTTGCCATGGGCGGGCTACTGGTGAGGAGGGGGCGAAGGGAGGATTACGCATGGGGGTACTTACTCTTTCTGTTGGCTTCTTTCGAGTGTCCAAAGTCTGTTGATCTTATCCGTGGTCTTGGAGCTCGGGGCTGGGAAAAGGGCTTAGATGTGACTGTCTTCGTTAAGGAGAGATGGGGAATTCACATTTTGAGGATGATAGGGTTGGTCTGGGCAGTACTAGCGTTGGCTTCCTTACGGAGGATACGGAGGAGACTTGGGCCTGGGCCTCGTGGTCACGATCCACCAGCTGATGACGATGACGATGACGATGACGATGACGATGATGATGGCGATGGCGATGGCGATGGCGATGGCGATGGCGATGGCGCTGGGGGCGGCGGGAGTGATGATCATGATGGGTATGATGAGTATGACGACGGGGACGACGGAGACGACGGAGATGATGGGGATGATGGGGACGACGGGGGTGTTGGGGATGGCTGGGATGGCTGGGATGG
>Ga0307509_10008250_pt1 | contig 13321 bp, 12 predicted proteins | sample 10_EM_MG_FD_202245 | JGI IMG/M metagenome (GOLD analysis project Ga0307509, IMG submission 202245) | Populus trichocarpa ectomycorrhiza microbial communities from riparian zone in the Pacific Northwest, United States - 10_EM | ecosystem: Host-associated > Plants > Roots > Unclassified | place...
GTTGTCCATGAAACGACCGCGTCCGTCCATCGAAATCGCAATGCCTGCAGCCTCGAGCCTGCCGGTGAACGCTGAACTGGTGAACTGCGCGCCCTGATCGGTGTTGAATATTTTCGGCGTGCCGTGCGCGCAGCAGATAGGAATAGATCTTGTGGCGGGCGCGGCTTTGCTGGTGCCGGGGCGCGGAACCAGCGCCTCGATCCCCATCACGCGCATCAGCCTTTGCACGCGCTTGCGGTTGATGCCGTGGCCTGCCCGGTTGAGTTCGAACACCATTCGTCGCGAGCCGTAGAACGGCCACTTCAGATGCAACTCGTCGATCCGCCGCATCAACGTCAGATCGTCGGTGCTGGTCACCGGCACAGGCCGATAGACACCCGAACGCGCCAGATTCAGCAGCTCACATTGCCGGCGAACCGACAAATTCTCGCAAGGCCGCTCGACCATCGCCCTGCGCTCGGGGACACTCATCGCCCGGGCCTCTTGGCCAAGAAATCCCTTTCAACCGTCAACTGGCCAATCTTGGTATAAAGCTTCGCCGTCTCGCGCTCATGCACGCGGCGCGTCGTAAGTCTCGATACCGCGTCCGTCGATGATCTGTTTAAGAAGCTCCTTTACAAGAAAGAGAAAGACGCGGAGGGCAACGACGTTCTGGTCGAGCGCCGCACCACGACGAACCATGCGATGACGACCGCGCGCAATGCGTGGAATACGGTCTCGCGCGCCAACCCCGGTGTGTTTCCGCTGAAGAACCCGTTCGAGAAGATGGGACTGGTGAAGGGCGATACACGCGAGACGCCGCATGCGACGTTCGAGCAACTGATGATCTTCCGCGCCAAGGCGATTGAGATGGGCTACCCGTCACTGGCGACCGCCGCCATGATGGGCTGGGAGCTGTTGCAGCGGAAAGCTGCACGTCTTCATCCGCTTCGAGGTCAAGCACTACCGACCCGCCGACCGGCCAAACCACATCTATGTCATCAACTGGAAAACGGGCACCGGAGAGTGGGAGCCGCTGTTTGATGACAACCGGGAGCCGCTCTACCCGACGCTGATCAAGGAGCTGGACGAGATCAAGGCTAAACGGCCGACCAGCGGCCTTATGCTGCGCCGGGATGGCACCGGCCGCTCGTGGGTCGGCAAGGCCGAGCAGCTCACTCAGGTCGAGCGGAAATGCCGGGAGATCATCGACGCGGCAGGCCTGCCCCCGGTCATCGACGCAAACGGCGAGCCCCAACCACTCACCTTCACCTCGTTCGGCCGCCACGGCGGTGCCACGGAGTCGATGGGCTCCGGACTGACCGAGTTGGAGCTGATGAAGAAGGGCCAGTGGTCGTCAACGAGGGCCATGGTGAACTACCTGCACGGCAACGACGAAGCCAAGCAGCAGACCCAGCTCAAGCGCATCAAGAAACGTGGCAAGCGGGCCTGATTTGCGAACAGACCGCGAAAATTTGTCGGAAGTGCTTCAGCCCGGTTTGTCGGAAGTAGGAATCGTTCGCGGACCAGGTCATTGAAAACACTGGAGCGGGTGAAGGGAATCGAACCCTCGTATTCAGCTTGGAAGGCTGCTGCTCTACCATTGAGCTACACCCGCGCGCCGGGATGACCTATCACGCCATGCCGACGGCCTCAACCGCCAGTTCCGATCTTGTCATCTCCCAAAGTCCTGGCTCCGACCGCCCCGCGAGGGGCCAAGCCCGCCCCTTTCTACCCCCTTACGCCCGCCTTTGGCCTTAACAGATGCCGATTCGGCGCCTATATTACGAGTTCCATCAACAAGGAAAGGAGGTGATCCAGTGTCTCTTACCAAGCGCTGTCACCTCGCTGGGATCGCCCGCTAAGCACCTCAGGCTTGGCATCGGGGCGTTCTCAGCCCTGGACCAGCGAGTTCAAGAGTGAGAAGCGCGGCGGAACCCCATCCGCCGCGCTTTTTGTTTGCGCTGGCTTTTGTTTGTCGGGCACTGATGTCGGGAGAGGCCCGGTCCAACCGTCCTCGTGTGGTGGGTTATCGTCATCTGGCGCCGCGACCGCTGCGGAACAAATCCTGAATCGACTGAACTGACACGAATTTCCAAGGAAGCCCCATGCTCTACGCCATCCTGGCCTATCACGTCGAAGCCGAGGTCATGTCCTGGACTGCCGAGCAGGACGCTGCGGTCATGAGCGATCTCAACAAGGTCCACGACCGCTTGACACAAGACACCCGCCTCGGGCCTGCGGCGCGGCTGGGCCCGACCGAAAAGGCCCGCACCCTGCGCGGTGCGGGTGCGGGTCTGGTCGTCGACGGCCCTTTTGCCGAGACCAAGGAGCAGCTCCTCGGCTTCTACGTCATGGAGTTCGCCAACGAGGATGCCGCGATCGCCGCGGCGCGCGAGTTGCGCCGCGCCAACCCGAGCGCGGTCTACGAGATCCGTCCGATTTCGTTCTATCGACCCGGCATGCCCTTTCCGATGACGGAGGCTTCTTCCGACGACAAACAGGACGGCGCCCTGCAGGATGCGCGTTGAGCGGCGCCGGCGGCCCGCTTTCGCTCCGCTCAGGCGATACCGGACACGCTGAGGCTTCGGACTGCGCCACGCATGGGCCGCGAGGGCGAAGCGTGGTGGCTCACCGAACAGTCGGAACCCAGCGGCAGCCATCCCGCCGCGTTTTGTCCCGGATCGCGGAACTGCAGTCGCGACAGCTACCCGCTTCCCAGCACGTCGCGGATTTTCTGCGCCAGATGCGATTTCCGATACGGCTTTCCGAGCAGGGCGACGCCGGGATCAAGACGGCCTTCGTGGACGATGGCGTTGTCGGTGTAGCCCGAGGTGTAAAGCACCTTGACCTCTCCGCGGCGCTTGAGAACGGCCTTCGCCAGTTCCCGGCCGTTCATCCCTCCCGGCAAAATCACGTCGGTGAACAGGAGATCGAAATCGACGCCCTGGTCGACCAGCGCAAGGGCCGCCACGCCGTCGTGGGCGACAAGCGTCCTGTAGCCCAGGCTGCCGAGCTGGGCGATCACATAGCCCTGCACCAGCGCATCGTCCTCGACCACCAGGATCGTCTCGTGCCCCCGCGGCGTGCCCGTCGCATGCGCCGGCTCCGCCGTCATTGCCGCCCGCCCTGCCGATCGTGGCAAGTACAGCTTGATCACCGTGCCGCAGCCTTCCTCGCTGTCGATTTCGACGGTGCCGCCGGACTGCTTGGCGAATCCATATACCATGCTCAACCCCAGTCCGGTCCCGAGGCCGATGCCCTTGGTGGTGAAGAACGGCTCGAACACCCGGTCGCGAATATCGGCTGGGATTCCCTGGCCGGTGTCCGTGACCGCGATCATCACGAACTCTCCGGTCTTCACCTTGCCAGCGTCCGACGCATCGACTTCGTCAAGCATGACATTGGCGGTTTTGAACGTGAGCTTGCCACCGCCAGGCATGGCATCGCGCGCATTGATGGCGAGATTGATGATCGCGGCCGAAAGCTGCGACGGATCGGCCAGAGCCGACCACGCATTGTTTGCAAGCACCCGTTCGATTTCGATATGTTCGCCCAGGGTCGGCTTGAGCAGCTTGGCGGTGTCGTTGACCATGCCGTTGACGTCAATCTCGCGCGGCTCCAGCGGCTGCCGACGCGCGAAGGTCAGAAGCTGGGACGTAATCTCGGCGCCGCGCGTGGCCGCGTCTTCGATGAGCTGAGCAACCGCGACCAGTTGGGGCCTGTCCGCCATGCCTTCCCGAAGGATATCGATCGTCCCGCTGATGACGGTGAGGACGTTGTTGAAGTCATGGGCAACACCGCCCGTGAGTTGCCCGATCGCATCCATCTTCTGGGATTGACGGAGCCGTTCCTCGGCCTCGTGCTGCTTGGTCAGGTCGGTGGCCGTTCCGCGATACCCCATGAAGCGACCGTCGGCGGCGAAGATGGGCCGGCCGTTGACGCTGACATGGCGCTGCTGCCCGGCTAGGCCGCGGCATGTGTACTCGAAACTCCGGAACGGCTCATGCCGCTCCAGCGTCGCGATATGCTCACGCCACTTCTGCGGCTCGGTCTCGAGGTCTGTTGCCGCATCGAGGCGGCTTTTGCCGATCAGCGCCGCCGGATCGATGCCGAAGGCGCTCAGCCGCTCCGAGATATAGGTGAAAGCGTGGTCCGGCCCGGTCTCCCAGAACCAGTCGGACGAGGTCTCGGCGTAATCGCGAAAGCGCTGTTCGCTCAGGCGCACGCCCTCTTCCGCTTGCTGCAGGACATTCAGGTCTCGTCCCAGCCTGGCATTCACCTCACGCAAGTCGCCATAGGCAAGCTGCAGGCTCGCACACATGCCATTGAACGCGTCGACCACCTTGTCCAGTTCATCGGCTTCGCGCGGCGGCCGGCGATCCAGGCGGAGGGACGGAGGCGGCCGCGCAACGTTATAGCTGCTGACAAATTCGGCAATGGCGCCGAGGTGTCGGGTGACCAGCCAATGAAACATGTAGACGATGAAGAATGAGACGAGAAAAGTCTTGGCCGCCTGACTCGCCAGGATCACCAGGGCCCGGGTGAGCAGCTCTCGATAGACTTCGGCAAGCGTTGCCTCGACATAAAGAACGCCGATCTGACGTTTGGCGCCTTGCACGAGGTAATCGAGAGGATAGAGCCGGGTTATGATCGAGCCAGAACCACGCCTGCCGACGGCGACGCGCATCGGATTCGGACGATCGGCGATCTCACTAACCTCGGCAGCCTGAATGTCCGGCAGGCGGAGAATCCCGTTGAGCTGCAGTTCCAATTGGTTTTGATCGAGATTCCAGAGGCTTTCGCCGATGCTGCCGAAATAGCTCTGGCCGATTTCATCGAGCCGGGTCTCGATGCTCCTGACTTCGCGGTCGTAATCCAGATAGAGCTGAAGCGCCGTCAGCGTCAGCGTCACGATCGAGCTGAACAGCAATACGGCAGCGACGAGACGCAGGCCAATGCCGCCGCGAGACCAGTCGCATATCCGCCAGAAACGGGATCCAAGAAACCAACAGGCAATCGGCGACTCGATCCGCTTCAAACCATCCTTCGCGGCCGCCGGCATGACACGTTTGCGGCTGGGGTCGCTCTCTCCCTTGTCCATGTACCACTCTCATCGCGGCACATCTTGCTCGGGCCCGCGGGTCATGATCGCAGCAATTCAAACCGTTCGCATCCTCCAGACCTGCCGGCCTCTGAGCGAGTTTCCATCGGCGAGGTCAATCAATCTCGCCCAGAATCGGGAATGCAAAACACGCTAGCACCCGACCTGCTCGAATGACACCAGTAGTAATCCGGGGGCCGCTCAGGGCAGCGGCGGGCCGCGGCAACCCTTCAGACCGCCAAGGCCAATGACATCCTGCAGAAGATCATTCGCGCCGATCGCTGCCTCGGTTCCCATGAAAAACAAGGCACCGCATCGGCCAATAGTGACTGTCGTCAGTCGGCGCCCGTCACGCCGCTAGTGGTCGGACTTCGTGGGTCCCAGGTACCTCTCGTGTATCGCTTCAAAACTATGGTCGTTCTTCATACTTGTCAGTGCTCCATCAAAATCGGCAATGACTTCTGAATAGTCTCGTTTGTTGCTGAAAGCCAAATAGCTCGGAATTTCGTCAATATCCGGCGAAAGCTCCTTGATCTTGGTCAAGTCCCCCTTCTTCGTCGCGGCTTCAAAAACAACATGCCTGTAACCCACCGCCAGATCGATTCTTTTCAAGGCAAGCATACCAACGAGGCTGTCGACATTGTTCGTTTCCACAACCGTTGACCACACGCCGGTCTTGAGCGCGCTATCGATCTTGATGCCGTAACTTGTGCCCCTGATGGTTCCGATCCTAAGACCTCCCAGCTGCCTCACCTCGCCGCCAAATTTCAGATCAGAATCGGCAGGGACAAAAAAAGCTTCAACCTGGGTTATGATCGGAACGCTCGTGTAGGTGAGAAACTCATTGCGTTCAGGTAACTTGAAAACCGAAAATATCCCGTCAACACGACCGCTGCGAATCTCGGCGAGGCAACGCGCCCAGGGCATGAGTTGAATTTCAAACTGACGGCCCGTTCTTTGCAACGCTGCGGTCACAACATCGACCAGTATCCCGGATGGCTTCCCATCCTGCATATAGGCCGTGGGGGCGCTGTCAGCAGCCACGAGAACAAGCCCTGCGGGATACGCATTGCCACAGCCCATTGCCGTTATCGCAATGGCAAACAGGAGAAAGCTCAAGGAACCAGAAGATCTGGCTGAATGCTGGATGCGTGCACGTCGCATCATCTGAGCTTTCTCGGCGCGGGCTCACCCGCAGATAGGCTCGGCAAATCCGTCTCCCTGCGGGAGTCACAAATGTCGCATGTGAGCAATCCTGCGGCCGACTCAAGCCTCGCACGACTGCTAGTCGTTGACAAGGTGAATGGACATTTGCACTTTTGTACGGATTTGATCTGGTTTCTGAGACTCCTCTGGGGGCAGGTGCAGGGGCCGGCCGCGAGCGGAGAGACGCGCATCATGTGGCGGATGCTTTTGGCCTGCATATCGCTGCTGCTGCCCGGCATGCCATCTCATGCCCAATCGGTCATCCGCCTGGCGAGAATAGCTGATATCCCCGACCAGTATGTCGGCGGCGAAATATTGCGAGTGGTCTACGGCCGCTTGAACATTGCGGTCGAGTTCGAGGACGTCCCCGGCAAGCGCGCACTGGCGCTCAGCAGCGCGGGCGAACTCGATGGGGAAATCCAAAGAATTGCCAACCTCGCCCACGACTATCCCACGCTGGTGCAGATCTCACCGCCGATCAATTACATCGAGCCGTCGGTCTTCACGACGACACTCCGCTTCGATGTCCGGAGCTGGAATTCGATCAAGGACTACAACATCGGCATCGTGCGAGGCGTCGGCTCCTCCGAAGCCGGTACGCAAGGCATGACCAGCGTCACGCCTGCAGCGAGCCTGGAAAACATGATCCGCATGTTGGATGCCGACCGTTTCGATCTGATGGTCACAGATCTGTTCAGCGGGCGTGTCGCGGTCAAGAAACTGAACCTGCAATCCCGCATCCATCCACTCTCGCCGCCGCTCGAGAAGATCTACATCTATCATTACCTGCACGAGCGACATCGCGACCTCGTCGGGAAGGTCGAAAGGGTGATCCAGGACATGGAGACGAGCGGCGAACTGGCCCGATTGCGCGAGACCTTGGTCAACCGGGTCCTTAACGCGCCCTGACAACGGCGGCCGAGCCCTAACATGATGCAGAGATGAACCGGGCGCGGGCCGCGACCAGCCGCGTTCGGCCATTGATAGCGAAGCCGCCGCGGTCACGGTGCTGACCGGTGCCATCATACCAATCATTGGTCTGAGACCCCCGCACTATGCGCGCCGATCGACGAGGCGGCGCACCAGCAGCCCGCCAAAGGCAAGGAACCAGAAATTTGTCACGTATTGCGGGGCATACAGCGCGATGGCGGTGCAGGGCAGAAACACCATGACCGGAAAGGCCGCTCCCCACAATTCGGGATGCGGCTTGCCGTCCCGGGTTGCGAGCCACCACAGCACCGCGTTGAGGCCCGCGATCGCAGTCAGGTGCAGGCCATAGAGCACGGCGACCGCGCTGCTCAGTCGGTAGCTGCCGTAGAGGCTATTGGTGACCGGCAGCAGGATGATCGACAACAGGAACAGCAGGTTGAGAATGACGACGCCGCGGCTGCCATGGGGATGCCGCACCAGCCGGCGGTGGTGACTGAACCAGAACAGTCCGGCGATGATGAAGCTGAGAATGAGCCCCGCGAGCCGCCCCGAATAGAGATGATAGAGGTCGGTCCAGTCCGGCAGGCTCTTGATCAGTTCGCCGGCCGGGTTGGTCCAGCCCGGCAGGCTCTTGAACTCGCCGGCCTTGGGCAGGTCATAGGCAAGCAAGGTCATGGCAACGCCAAAAATGGTGTTGCTCAGCGATTCCAGCCGGCGCATCTCGAAATGGTCGGGGTTGGGTTCGGTCATCTCTTGCGACTGTCCTGGCACAAATTGGCCAACCGTGACATCGCCGGCTTGCCGGGAAGGATGCAAACGGTATTCGAAAATTGCGGGCGAGCGGCGGCTACTTTGCATGGGGTTGTTTTCGAAATTTGAGTCGGGAGCGAGGGCCGTGCCGTCGTGGGCGGGGCCGAGCAGTCCGCCTCCGCCCTTCGGGCTTCAGCGCGACAGCCTTCGCTCGCTTCGCTTGGCATTGGTGGCACGGGCTTGCCTGGCCGAAGCCCGCGAAGCGAGCGAAGGCTGGTGGGGGAGGCAGGACTCGAACCTGCGAAGCCATGAGGCGGCTGATTTACAGTCAGCTCCCTTTGCCACTCGGGACACTCCCCCGCTCGATGACATTCGATCCGGCCGCTTGTGCCGGTAACGAATTGCGCCATGGAGACGTGAAGACCGCGAAAGCCCGACGACGGGGCTGGCGGCCGGCCGCGTTTATGCGGGAAGGGGCATGGCAAAGTCAACCAAGGGATTTGGCGAATTCGGCCCCCGACGGGTTGGAAATTGCCCGAATCCGGGACCCGTGACACAAGCGTCTCATGAGAGTCCTCAAATGAGCGATCAAGATCGAAAGCCGCCGTTCCGGCGGGGCGGCGGGCCTTTCCCCAAGGGAGGTGCCAAGACAGGTGCAAAGGCGGGTTCCTCCGGCCGCAAACCCGCCTGGCGGGACCGGGACAGGGACAGCGATGGCCCGGCCATTCTCTATGGCTGGCACACGGTGAGCTTGGCGCTGGCCAATCCGGCTCGGCGGATCCGCAAGCTGCTGCTCACCGAGAACGCCGCTCGGCGGCTCGCGGACGAGAACATCGACACCCGCATTGCCCCGGAGATCGTCCGCCCCAGTCAGATCGACCAGCTGCTCGGCCCCGATGCCGTGCATCAGGGGCTGCTCGCGGAGGCCGATCCCCTGCCCTCGCCTGACATCGACACGCTCGCACCGGAGGGACTGGTGCTGGTGCTCGACCAGATCACCGATCCCCATAATGTCGGCGCGATCCTGCGTTCGGCAGCGGCGTTCGCCGTCAAGGCCATCGTCACCACCGCGCGCCACAGTCCGGAAGCGACCGGCGTGCTGGCGAAGTCGGCCTCCGGCGCGCTCGAACTGGTGCCGCTGGTGTCAGTGCAAAATCTCGCCCGCGCGCTCAGCCGGCTGAACGAACGCGGCTTCCTGACGGTCGGGCTGGACAGTGAGGGTGGCGAAAACCTCGGAGCCGTCGCACTGCGCGAACCGCTGGCGCTGGTGCTGGGCGCCGAGGGCAAGGGCTTGCGGCAACTCACGCGCGAGACCTGCGGGGTGGTGGCACGGCTCGACCTGCCCGGCGAGATCAAGAGCCTCAACGTCTCCAACGCCGCCGTGCTCGCGCTCTATATCGGCGCAAGCCGGCTCGGACTTATGAGCTAGTGTTTTGTTTCTGACACTTCGTATCCATCGTCATTCCGGGGCGCGCCACTTGGCGCGAACCTCAGATGTGCAATTGCACATCGGGGAATCCAGAGGTGATGGCAACAAGATTCCGGGTTCCTGCTGCGCAGGCCCCGGAATGACCGAAACAATTGTCAGAGTCAGAACACTAGCCTGACTTTCCTGGCGTGCCTTCTTGACGTGAACCGGCATCCACTCCCGGATCGGGTCCGAATGCATGCTTTGCTTCAAGACACCCGGTCAGCCAACGCCCGCCAGCGTCACGCAAACCGGCGCTCCAGAGCTGTCTTGCGGATCAGTAGTAGCGGCGCTGCACCGGATGGCCATAGTAGTAGTGATGGGTCATGTAGCCGTAGCGTATGCCGTGATGGACGCCCGGCGCATAGCCATAACGGGGAAAGAAGCGAGGGTGAAGGCGGTGCCAGCGATAGCTGTACACGGCGCCTTCCTGATAGGTCGGATACGGCGCAAAGGCGCCCGGACCGGTGTAGGTCGGCCCCTGATTGACAAAATAATATTGCGTGGTCGGCTCGGCCAGCCGCTCATAGCCCCAGCCGGCGCTGCATCCCGTGGCGCAGCCCGAATAGCTGGCGGTCGGCACATAAGTCTGCTCGCACGGCGTGAAACCGCAGGCCTTCGCCGGGGCGACGCCCGCAACGACCACGGCCATCGCCGCAACCACACCTGAAATCACCTGACGCATGACTAACTCTCCTGTTGATCCAATTTTTTGGTTTTGGGTGGTTGGCTTGAACTAACGCCGGTTCCGCTGGAGGTCGATCTCCGGCGCAACGATGATCGGCGGCGGATTTCCCGGCACGTCCGACGTCGGCGGCAGCGGCGCCGACTGTGACGACCATGACCGATGATAGCTCTCGGAGGGCTGCGGCAGTTTGCGGTTGGCGGGCGGCTCGATTTCGGATCGCCCATAGCCCGGCGTCTGACCGAGGGTTGGATAATAATGGCCGACATTGGGTACCGGGTCGATCCGACGTCCGCCATAGATCGTGGGCTCGACATGGATGCCCTTGCCAAGCCCGAAGTTGCCTTCGACGACCGCGTAGGAGGCATCGATGCCATTGATGATGACGGGCACACCCGGCCGGCCCGGAATGACGCGATCGAACCCTCCGCCGGCAAGAGCCGCGGGTGTCGCGCCGATCAAAAGGGCCAATGCGGTCACACCGCGCATGGGAATCCTGCTTAGCTTCCTCATCAACGACCTACACCAATGCGCGCAACCGGGGGTTAAAGCGGTACGCCAACTTGGCGGTAAGGCTAACGCGAAAGCCGTTAACAAGCGTTCCTTGCGGCGATGCGCCGGGCGCACCGCCATCGGAGTTGAAGCCGCGTTGTCGCGGAGCCCGATATTGGAATCTGCGGGATTGGAGAACGCCGGGCTCAGCCGAATGCGGTCGCGACGATCGTATTGATGCCGATCGCGACGGTGACGATCCCCACAACGCCCTGCAGGCCGCGATTGGCCAGCGTCAGCCACCGGGCGGACAGCGCGATGGGCACCGCGATAACCGCCGATAGCGCGGCCATTCCGATCATCGAACCGATCCCGAACAACGCGATATAGGCCACACCGGCTGCGGCACTGGTGGCCTGAGAGACCGCAAGCACCAGCAGCGCGGCCGAGCCGGCCATGCCGTGCATCAGGCCGACCACAAGCGTCCGCCAGCGAAAGCCATGTTCATGGGCATGCGGCGCGCGGGCGTGCGGGATGGCATCGCCAGCATGGTTGTGCAAATGCATGTGGACGGTGCCGTCGGGATGGCGGTGAGCGTGAAGATGCATGCGCTCGCGCGACAGCCGCCACAGCACATGCGCGCCGAGCCCGACCAGCATGATGCCGACCGCGGTCTCCAGTGGCCGGGAGAGATATTCGGGGATGGCATGACCGAGCAGGATCGCCGCGCCTGCGAAGACGAACAGGGTCAGGGTATGCCCAAGCCCCCAGGTCAGGCCATGCTTGACGATGTCGCGGATCTCGCTGCGGCGCGCGGCAATACTCGACACCGCCGCGATATGGTCGGCCTCGAGCGCATGCTGCATCCCCAGCAGAAAGCCCAGTCCCAGAATCCCGAACATGCGTCCCCTGAAATTGCGCACCCATCCCAACATAGGCGCCCCCTGCACCCAAGCAAAATTCAGGCCCGAAAGCCGCCTTGGCCGCTTTCGCTTGTCCCGGCCTCGCCGCCGTTTGACCTCGGAAAGATCGAGCCTGTCGGCAAACCGGCGTGGCCATCGCAACGGCGCCGGTCAGGACCGACGCCTATGCCTGGGACAATGGCTATCGTGGCGGCTGGAGCGAGAGCTACGCCAAGCGCAACGGCTTCGTCTGCAGGCCCGGAACCTGGTTCCGCAGCGAAGACGGCCGACAGCATATCTGCCAGTAGCCCTGAGCGCGGACAAGGCGGCCCGCAAGGCCGCCTTTTTCATGGAAACGACACCCAACTGCCTTGCCGAGCCAGCGCAATCGCCTTGTAGCGGTTCGCCGACAACTCTGATAATTGACGACGCGTGTTTGCCCTGCGGCCGTGGCCGCGGAGTGCAAGACGAGCCATCTGTCGATCCGACGCATGGCGTGGCCGGTTTAGCTCAGCGGTAGAGCAGCGGTTTTGTAAACCGAAGGTCGGGAGTTCAATCCTCTCAACCGGCACCAGAAAAACTCGATATTTTTCAATCGTTTGCTCTCAGACTAGCCGACGTCTCTGAGATTTACCTTGATCATCTTTACAACTTGCCGAAGAGTGGAATTGTTGCGATGATCTCTGTGGACGCGTGTGGATAACTCGCGACCCCGTGTAGCTTTTTTGTGATTGTTCATCTGAAATCAGCGGTGTCTTCGTCAAGCATCTGACCTGTCGCTTGATTCAGTATCGCCGCTTTGCTGCAATTTTCGCGGCCGAGGTGTGTCATGAAATGGATCGAAGAACGCGACGCCTTGATCGCGCAGACGATGGCGTTCGTTCAGTCGGTCTCCCGCGGGCAGGAAACCGTCAGCCAATCTGGGCCAGGATTGCACAGCGCTGCTGCGGCCAAACCTCAGGCTGAACCCGAGCCGGCTGCACCGGTCGCGATGAAAATCGTCCATATCCCGGGACCGCCGAAGACCATCCCGCTCTCGCGGCAATTCGATCAGGTCGACGTGAAGACCGAGATCGAGACGCGGATCGCGGGTTTTCGGGCACACCAGGAACGCTTCAACCGGGAGCGCCACGAATATTTCAGTGCCACGCTGGCGCGACTGCGCGCCTCGATTGAGCAACTGCCGCCGCCGCGCAGCGGGAAATAAGCGACCGCTATCCTCTCTGGGGCCAAGCCCAAAGGGCATGATTCGCCGGACAAAGCTCCTAAAGCCAGGCCCAGACCAGCGCGAGGTTGGCCAAGCAGGCCAGCAGCAGTGCGGCCACAAGGGTCAACTGGAGGCGCTCGCAGGCGGTATGGATTGTCGTTTCCATGGGCGAAGCATCCGGCGATTCTGGGCCGGGAGTCCCGCGGATTCTTTTTTTCCGAATTTACCGGTTGTTAACGGACTCAGCTCGGGCGCGTTCCGCATCAAGACCCGGCTCGCGGCCCATGCTACCGCGCTCATGGGGAGAAACCTCAGTCATCCGCGTACCTTAACAGCCGAGAAAGGTCGGAACGCGGGGACTGGAGCCCAACAATCCGATGGCTCACGCGCGATTCTGCAGGCAGGCGAGGCTCAGCAACGCCTATCCGACGGATACATACGTTCGGGAAGGTTGCCCGACAAAGCGGATTCGTCGTGGACGCGCAGGTGTCGCCAAACTACGGAACGGCAATCGCCAGCGAGGCTTGTTCGGAGGGAAGCACGACGCAAGTCTTCTTGCGATTGAGGCCCCTGATCGCCCCGGTCACCTTGAGCACCT
>Ga0307509_10008252_pt1 | contig 13321 bp, 15 predicted proteins | sample 10_EM_MG_FD_202245 | JGI IMG/M metagenome (GOLD analysis project Ga0307509, IMG submission 202245) | Populus trichocarpa ectomycorrhiza microbial communities from riparian zone in the Pacific Northwest, United States - 10_EM | ecosystem: Host-associated > Plants > Roots > Unclassified | place...
AATCCGGTTCTTGTATGCTATTTGGATAATAGCTGTTCGCCCATGACAGGTCACCCTCCCTTGAGCTGAAACATCAACATTCCACTCAGAATCAAATCCAATGGCTATTGAACCTTCGTCCTGTGGGACATCATCGAGAATGGTCCGCATAGCATCATTAATAGCATTAGGATTGTTCTTCACAAGAATAGCGATGCTAGAGGGAATAACCAATTCTTCAAGGTGGCCATGTTTTTCAACAGGCATCACCCCGTGACGAAGGGATGGAAAACAATCCTCCAGGAATTTTTTATCCGCCATATTGTCGGTGTAGAAAAGTGATGGCTGCGGATGGCCATATAATGTCAACGAATTGCGGACATCCTTCAAGGCCAACTCAAATTGCGAGTGGGACTTGGTCGGAACGAAATTACAAACACGGATTTCATTTCTCTCATTCGTTAAACTAATTATCGCTGTAAATGGCTTTTCGCCACCAACTCTCATAGTTTGTTTGGCAATCTAATTATTATATGTGTTAGAAACTGCCGATTATTAATTGAACAAGGCGCTCACCTTATGGCTATGATCAATGGCGCAAATATTGGCAGTAAGCATAGCAGTATGCTGGTTGATCTCGGCACGGTGTTCATCAATGAAATTGTCATAGAAATTACGACAGAGTGCTGCACATGGGGTGTAAAGATGTGGACCTTGAGGACTGAGATCGTCAAAGGATGGAAAAGCTGCAAATTTTTGTCCCAACCACCCATCTAAAGCAAAGCTTGAGATGTGGTTGAGATACTGGAGCTCTGTAAGGTCGTATTGTAGGACGTGCTGCATGCGAAGTGCATCGACGAATTGCTTTGAGCCCATGCCATAATTGAAGGAGGACCGCATCCATGAGAAAAGTGATGTTGAAATTCCACTTCGGTGGCTCAACTGGGCGGGAAACTCAGCAGCCAGAGCGGGTGGGAGGACTCCCAGGATTCGCCAATCCCAGCTTCGAAAAGTGACAGTTGACTTGTTCGATTTTGGGTGTACACAGTTTCGGCAGCGGTATCGATAACCAATAATCCAAAAAGTTTGGTCAATCCCGACACATCGACGAGGGCGAGAAATGGCTTGGTGGCGGTGAAGAATGTTACGACAGTTTGGGCACGGAATTCCATTGGGGCAGAGGACTTCAGGATCCCAAAGAAAAAATAGCGGGTTGAAGATCTGTTGGGGTGTCGAGTTTGTCGTAACGAGAAAAAAAGTTGAAGGCTGCGGGAACCAGAAGGTTTGATGAATGGCATAGAGGGGTGGTAGGCCTGCGGCGTTGCAGTACTGGGTACTAGACTCTGCCACTCGAGCTTTGAAAGGTTCGAGGAGCCAACTCGGTAGGGGATGGTGCCTAGGTTGGGCTTTTGCAGCCATTCCCTTGCCGTCGTCGACATCAGGCCCTTCATCACCCTCGTCATCGAGCTCATCCTCATCATCTGGATCGCCATCCTCGTTCCCTAAACCATTCCCAGTTGCTTCATCATCCTCGTCATTGTCGGGAATTTCAACAGCACGTTGAGGGTCCTCCTCAAGGATGATGGACTGGGTCAGGGAATTTGAAAGCGGCTGTCGATCTGGCGTCGGTGAGGAGGGCTGTGTGGTTGTGGGCTGGGCAGAATGCGACCTAGAGCTGCTTCCGTTGTTTCTGGCATGGAAAGTGGCGGGCGGGCATGTGTGGGATTGGCTGAAGGGTTGAGGGCGTGGCGCCGGCGTATTTTGCACATTTTGCATGAACGCCCATGTTGCGGGAGCCTCTTGTGGGCCTAGCGTTGTTTGCTGTGTCCCAGGAACAACCTCCGAATGATTAATAGATGGAAAGGATATGAAAATGAACAGAACATACCAAAGGTCCATGAAGAGGGACCGAAAAAACAGACTTGGGGCCTGCGTGCTGCTTGGGAGGTCGGCCAACAGGTCGTTTTGATTTTGGAGGTGCAATGGCATTGCCGAGTGCTCTTGCTTTCTGTAAATACCCTGTTCCGGGTGGCCGACCTAGTCGATGGGGTCGTTCTTGAAGTGAGGTGCAGCTAGCGCTGCCTTTTGGGCGGCCTCGACCTCGCTTGCGTGTAGCATGGTCAGTTGGGGTGGTGGAAATAGAGCGGCTCGTCTGGCTTGAGCCCTGCGCAATGGGAGCTAATCACCTTTTCTGTTAGCTGTCAATGTATTGATGAACTGGTTTGCTTACCTTGATCAACAGAACTTTCTTCATCGGGCAGAACGGAAGCTTCTTCGCATACAGAAGTTGACCTGAGGCTGTGAAAAAATGTCAAAGATAGAAGAAAGGCATGCAGAGGGGAACAAACCATCGGGAATTGACTTGATCATGAGCCACTTCAGCCTCCTGTGTGTCCAGAGGCATTTCCAAGTCTTTTTTTGAGCAGCAGAACTTGGTAGGAGTTAAGCGTGTGTTTTGAAATTATCTGAGCCCAAATAGATAGTCGTCGGAGAGGAATAAATAGAGTCATGAAGGAGAACAAATTGCGCACAAGCGGGACTTAGACGAGGATTGTATTACATAATATTACTGACATAATACGCGCAATCCGCTATCCGGTATCTGCCACAGACACCGTATAGGAGCCTCAATTTGGAGTTTGACTGCAATACGTAATACGTAATATCCACGTGACTCGCATGTTACCCTGAGAGGAGTTCTGGGCGCGATTCAATGCTTGCACCACGTCGACCACCAATTCCCCCCCCCTTGGCTTCCGCCTTGTTACCTTCAAAACCATGATATGCTCTCGGCAGGTTTTTCGCTGCTTTAAAACACTAGAGAGATGGGGGAACATTGTCACAGGTGCTGCGGGACCGTATTTTGTTGGTCTAGCAGTTATTTTGATATCTTTGGGAACGATATGCTTTTGTGAGTGTATACTTCAAATTTCGATATGGAATCGACGTTCAAGAATTATTTAGTCGATGTGATTGCACCAACGCTCTCATTTCCCATCGTCACAATACCGATATGCATTCTCATCGCATTCAACTTGTTAATGCACTACTTCTACGTAGTTACTGTTAAGCCTGGATTTCTGGAAGATCCTCCACGAGAACACGGGTCAAGTATATTTTGGGCGAAGAAAGGCAACCGGAAGGGCAAGCAGAAGACCTTGACAGGCGGGGTTCGGTGGACGTCTAGAGGCGTGAAGGTTACACCTGCATCATACACAAAGTGCTCCAGATGTGTCAAGATGAGACCAGAGGTGCGTCTTTGTGCAGTTCTCTGACGCTCTACAAAATCAGGCTTATGCGATTGCGATTTGAGAGGGCCCATCATTGTCGAATTTGCAACAAATGCGTATTGAAGTATGACCACCATTGTCCAGTAAGCTCTTTCCCCCTTATTTGGTTCGCTTCTCATCTTGTTGACAGTGTAAGCTTTTGGTAATCGACCCAGAACCGATGGTAATATGAGTTCGCAGGGATAAACCAATGTGTTGGGTTGCACAACGAGCGCCACTTCGTTTTGTTCATGTATGCATCGGTCCTTCCATCTCCGAATACGCAACTTTGCTGATCCATCTAGGGCTTATCTTGTTCTCTCCACTTTTTGTCTTTGCGTCTTGGGATACACGAGGTTCTTTGATTCGATAGGAGTGACATACCAGGTATGCTATTTCCTTCTTTTGCTATAAGAATATGACCTCCATTTCAGATAGAGATGGGAGCATCACGTCCCTGAGATAATGTACGCAATGATTTATATCCTTTCCATTGTTTTGTGTTTTGCGGTTGGAGTTATGCTCGCCTATCATTTATATGGGATCAGCTGGGGTGAAACATCCGTGGAGGGTCAAGATCACGAGGAGTATCGTATGAAGGCGAAAAATCGGAATGAAGTTCGTATTTTCAAGCAAACAGTTGGCCTCATACTCAATTTCTTTCCAGCAATTCGTAAATTCATATGATCTTGGGTAGGGTCCTTATCAGCATCGCCTATCGTATTTGCATCTCATTATTTCGTAGCAAAAAGAAGAATCTAGAATTCTTTTTCAACGTGGGGGAGGGTGGATAGTACGTCTTCGCGTTTATTTCTTACAATTGCTATAATTTATCATCCTGATAGCGGAATAATCACCCTATTTGTGCCGCTACGGGTTAATCCCTATACAGACGGGTTCTCCTGGGCACGCCGAGAAGGTTATGAGAAGCACCATGGAATTCGACAAGGAGAGGAGCTGACCGATGAAGAGGAGGCTGATGTGTAATTCAATCATGGCCGGGTTTTCGTTGCTTTCGTGTTCTCATCGCCACTTATTAAAGAATCTAGTCGTTGTTTTTTGGACATAATCCATGTGTGAGTGTTGTCTTCCTTTTCTTTCCATTCTCTACTTCAATTCCTTCGGCGTTCCTACCTTATACGCAATTGATGACATTTGCCGGGGCCAGATGACGCTTCGAGCGGGCGGTTCCGTGCCTTTAGGTACGGTTCTAGCTTTCTGGGAAGTAGCTTGATCTATGTCCGGCTTAACACTTAGGCTCAAAATGACCTTTGGTCGTTGTCGACCTCTCCACTGAACCACTTCCCTCCCTTCTGCCGATGTATTCGTCGCTCTTTTTGTTGACCTTTTTTTCTTAGAAACCACGTCAATTAATAATTACTTGTACAATTAATCTCTTGCCGCCGCCAATTTCCAAAATCATTTAAGCGGCTTGGAAAAAAGGTTCAAACACAAGGGAGTCTTTCTTCTGCTATTACAGATCAATTTCGCGCGAGGAAAGAGCTATCAATTGCGCCATCGATATGACCCATTACCCGCTTCTCACCAAGGAACGTTCAAGTCAAATCGTCAATTTATGATTCCTCTTTTTTGGTCGCCCTCTTCTCGACGCCCAACTTATCATCAGAGTAACGTTCCGAGGTCGCTCCGTGTAACGCCAATATCGAACGACGTAATCTGTGCATACGGAGGTTGATGTCGACATTATCGCAGAATGCCGGTTCGCTCACTCACCCCACTTGTTCATAGTAGTACTCTTGCAATTGTTGGTGGTGTACATAACGGCGGCGTCTTTGCAAGAACAAGAGGACGAGAAAGCCGGATGCTAGGACTGAACGAGATTCGTATACGAATTAGGTAGGTTATTATCGAGGATCGCAAGAAGAACTCACTAATAATTATGAATAGGATCGTGGCTACCCAATGCCATGGAGCGATGTGCAGGGGCGTCATTGAAGGGACCGCACAGACGTTCGAAGGTGAGGCACAGTTGTTCTGTAATTTCCGTTAATGTGATCGATCAGATTAATTAACTTCGTGCTGTAAACATACCATCTCGCACTCAGCGTCGAACCGGCATCTTTCACCCAGCTTCTTGGTCGTTTGACAAGTCGGACCGTTAGCATCTGGGGGTGTGGGATCGCAGAATAGTCCTGGCGCAAGACAGTTGTGTCTGACAACAAACGTCGTCATTTGTCCACCACCAGCTGCGCCCCTATTGATGTCGCTGATGTATGTCGTATTCTCGAACGTACAGGGCGTGTCCAGCGGCAAGGTCGCCGGCCTAAAGACATCGACAATGGGTTAGACCATTACACATATCGATAGGAATATAAGAAACACACGTGCAAGTCATCATCAGGCAGGTTGCCCTGTTGTCCTTCTCGGCGACTTCGGGATCCGGAGGTGGAGGCGCACACTGTTCGTCGCGTGCCAACTCGCATCTATCCCCGACTGTGGCCTGCAATTGACATCCGCTGCCACTGTCCGGGCAGAACGAACCATTCGCGCACAGTGGAGGCAGCTCGACCCCCGGAGCATTGGCAACTTGGACCATCGAACCTTTCACCTTCGACCTGCCACCAATTCCGCCACCATATGTGCCATAACCGAATGGGAACTCGTCACGTCGGCAGCGACGGGGAATGCATACTCCAAGGCCTGTAGCGTTGACCGGGGTGCCCGGTGGAGCCCAGCAGAAGGAGGTCTCCACGCACTCGGAGATGAGTTTATGGGTGGAAGGATTCAAACGGGTACTCTTGGGCGAACAAGGAATGGGTTTTCCGGATGCGGTTTGAGCATATCCCTCCGGCAGTTGTGAAGGAGGGATTGGTTGTGGGGGTGAGAGCGGAGGCGGAGATACGATGAGGGTGTTAACGGGTCGTGGCTGACTGGCGGAGGTAGATTGAGCAACGACGGTGGCAGTTTGACCGGTGTTGAGCGATGAAGAACTGAACTCTTGTGCCCTTCCGGCGAAGAGGCATGTAAAGAGAATGGAGGCGCGAAGATGAAAGTCACGCATCGATGGCGGGAATGAGTGTACGTGAAGCTGTGAGGCTCAGCTATGGCGCGTCGTTATGGACTAGGGCTGCCAGACGAACAGCCCTTTTCGCGAACATATAGGCGGTCAGCGTCAGCCGCCCAATTTTTGTCTCGTCCGCGCTCAACAGTCAGCCACCATACCCTCGATCACCAACTTTCTATTTACATTGCGATTCAACATTTGGTTCGGCATACGGGGCGGTCGCGAAGGAAGACATCCTTGTTTCGGAATTAGAAGTCGTCCATTCGAAATGCGTCCTACACCTTTACGAGGTGAGAAATTGAGAATCTGAATTTATTATAACACTTTCAATTTGTAAATAGGGGCCGTGATCACGTTCTTTCACGGTCAGCACTTTTCCCCGTCAGCACTTTCAGGTCATCGTTTCTAATGAATTTGAAAAATAATAAACCGATGGTACGCGGAAGTCCAAATTGTAAGCGATCACCGGTGTTGGGCAAGGTATAAAGCTGTCTTTCGCATCTCGAAATAAAATTAGAACCCGAGACATCATATCGCTTGCGAATATTTCCTTCGACTAAAATCTGGCCCAACTATCCTTCGCAAAATTCAACATGGTGCTCAAACTCTATGGATCTCCAGTTTCTACTTGCACTCGTCGCGTCGCAATGACCTTGCTCGAAAAGAAAGTGCCATTCGTGCTGCATCCCATCGACCTTCGGAAAGGCGAACATAAGACGCCCGAATTCCTTGCCGCGCAGCCGTTCGGACAAGTACCATATATCGTGAGTAACAACAATGCCTTTGCGCTCTCGGGATAAGAAAATTCTGAATCGGAGCAAGGATGACGATGGCTTCATACTGTACGAGAGCCGGGCGATCTGCCACTACATTGCCACCAAGTACGCGGCGCAAGGCACTCCTCTTATCCCCTCTGAACTTCGCGAAAACGCCTTGTTCCAGCAGGCGGCTTCGGTTGAAGTGATGCATTTTAATGAGCATGCGGAGAAGGCAGTGGCTGAGATTGTTTTCAAGCCGTAAGCATGTTGTAACTTATTTTTTTAAGGAACATTTTTAACCTGGAATATTTCATAGGATGCGTGGAGGGACACCGGACAAAGAGGTGTTTAACAAACATATCCAAAATTTGTCCACTAAATTGGATGTCTACGACCGTATTTTGAGCAAACAAAAGTATCTCGCTGGGAATGTATGTGCACATCCTGTTATTACGCGGTTATGAACTAAGCGCTTTCGCGATTTCTTTTTAGGAAATTACCCTAGCAGACCTTTATCATATTCCGTATGGATCCATGCTCCCAGTGGCAGGGAGTAATATCATCGAAACCAAGCCCAATGTAAACCGGTATGTGGAAAGAAACTACCCCTTTTCATTTTTTTGATTTAATATCCCTTACTCGTTAGCTGGTTTACAGAGATTTGTTCGCGCCCTTCGTGGCAGGCTGTCAAGGATGGTATCAAGAACACCGCGTAATGATTCGTACTGTCATTATGTATCATCGGCTCATGTCGCTTTTGAGCGTTGAGAATATAATAGTAATCATACTCCTTGGGAAGACATGAATCAAGTGAAGGACCGCCTCCAGTAAACGGATGTCCTGCGCCTAACTTCACACACCACAAGTCAGGAGAAATCGCCGAAAGGGATCTAAACATACAAGAACACAACAGAAAAAACAATCTATTACCTAGAACTCGGATAGCAAAATCACAACAGAGAGAACAGGAAGGGGAGGAAAGGCGGTGGGGATCTTAGTGGATCCATGTGCATATGGAGATTTTAGTCAGTTATTGGTTGATAATCATGGAAGCAGCAGGGCCTACGCTAACACGAAGGGGCGATGACGTCGCTGAGGCCAAGGTGTTCGTTCATGACGACACGAAACTGCCGAAAGGCATCAAGCGAAAGCGGTGGGAAGACGGATGTTAATACATCTTGACCCTCCGCCTTACGTCCAGTGTTAATCGCCCCTCGGGGTCAAACCGTGCGTGTACGGCAGCCATGTCAATATCATGAGGTGGGAAGCTGATTTGCCATTCGTAATGACCTGTGGCAGCCGGGAAAAGCCGATAAGCCGGGCTCAATGATAAGGATAAAATAAAATCAGAAGATGACGAGGTGGACGAAATTCCACCGGTGGAAAAAAATATTGATTCATAAAAAATAGTACTCACATTCATCACCCCCAAATGCGTCTGCCACAACTCGGAGACGATCTCCTTTGTTCGCAGAGATGGTGACCATTTCGGGTTGGATGTTGCTTGGAAGTAGTACGCTAAGGGTGTATTTTGCGGAAGTTGACGTCAGTGTCATCTGAGGAGCAGCGAGAGGTTGGTTGTGTGACGGATTTGGGTACGAATGTAAATGCGACGGAGGTGAGGCAGGCGACACACTAGAAGGTGACGATGGAGATGACCCTGAATAAAAGGTGCTGGGATTCCGGACTGCGGAAATTGACAAAGACAGTGGTGGTGGTGGTGGTATGTGTAACGCAAATTGCTGTAACGCGTTTGCACTTCCTTGCCCTCCTGTTCCTCCACCTCCCGGATGTGGGTGGGTATGGCGGATTCCACTGGCTCCTTTAGTAGAGATGGTGGATGTGATGACAGGACCCTGAGGGGTTGTGGTATGCGTCGTGTACGTGTGTCCCACTGCGTTGCCTGGAGTGGCTGGGGAGAAAGGTGAATGTGATGAGTTCGAGGTGAGATTGGGAGCACTAGCCGGCGACGTGAATGGTGCATGAGGGGAAAAATAAGAGTAATCGGAAGGAGTATAAGACGATGAAGGAGGTTTTTGAGGGTGGGACTTGCCACCAGGTGTAGACATTTTGGGTGCGGGGACCTTAGGTAGAACAAGAGAGAGGAAATGGATGGATATCAGAGACAGAGAAAAATAGACGGCCAACGGGATTCCTTATGCAAAGAGAAGATGCGAGTGGAAATTAGGAGGGTTGCGAGGTGGCGTCTGTGGCTCCTATGATAAACGTAACCGGAGAATGCGGGATCTGTTACGCGGAATAGAAAGACGGCCAAAACTAATAATATTAAAGAATCGAAGCAAAAGTGTTGGGCTTGAGGATCTGGATTTGAAATCAACGATATAACCGATGATGACGCTGGGTACACGTGCGGACACTCGGGTGAACGCTTTCGACACGCTCGGCATGAACCAGGTGCGAACAACGGGGTCTATGTGGGAATGGCAAAGTAGTTGGATACTTTCGTAATCGAAGATATCCGGGTTAACTTGGAATGAGAAAAAAGGATTTCAGGTGAGAAGGAAGCCGGTCGAATTTCTTGAGTTTGGGTAATGGGGATTGAACTGAAAAGAGGTAATACCGAGACGGTCAGCGACTGGGGTGGTATGTAGAAAGTATAAAATAAGGATCGAAACTGACTAGGGATGTAAAAATGTGGATTTAGTTGACGACTTGAAGTAGATTGATCAGGGTAAATATCGTTGTCGATGGGAGAGATGATAACGAGGACCCTGGCAGCTTGCGATCCTAATAAGTGCAAGTGGAGCGCTTGATGTAGAAACCCGAGTCTCGTGGCCGTGCTTAGCCTCTCACTAGGCCCTCAGTGGTCAAGATGTTAACCAGGGCTACTGGAGAGAAAGACGGAAATTAAAGATGGGCGCAAGAGAGACCCCTCCACGCTCACCGGCGCTGTCGCTGTCGGCACCAGTTCCAGGCCCACGGGAAGATCCTATGGATATGGCAGTATTAGTGTCCTGATGACGGAGGAGTCTTAAAGAGCTGGGCTCCAATATTTAACCTTGAATCTCCGTGGCACTTGTCTCCCGCTTCAGCATATAACAGGAAATAATATCCCCATTAGGATTAGTTACGTAAGGCTGATATTGCCCGTTTATTCTCTTGTTCATTTCTTCCATTATCCACATCCACTTGTTCTTTTGGCTCAGGCAGGAGTTCAACATTCAAGTCTAAAAATGTCCGATTTCTCTCAATTGAAGCAAAAACGGAAAGCAAACCAAACACGGTCGTTTGTTACTAGTGATATTCCTGGCAAACTAACACCAGGAAAGCACGAGACGGATGAATTGGACAAAATGGAAGTGGTGGATTCCGAAGTCTCATCTCAGGGCACGTTGAGCGGTGGTCCAATTCTATTAGACCTCCATTCGCCTATCCCACCAACATTGGACGTTCGAGTGACCGAGCAGAATGGGAGGGGGATATACAGTAAATTCAATCGTAGGCCAGGTGAGTGAAACTATTTTTTTGGGCCGGTTATGCGTCTCATATCTTGCGCACAAGCACAGGCGAAATTTTGTTCTCGGTGAAACCCCATGTGGCTGCATTATCAAACCAGCATCTTGAAGAGTATTGCTCGAGTTGCTTTGCTCCTAAAGCGGATTCGTTGCGACGATGTACTGGATGTAAATTGCTTTACTACTGTGATGAGGTGTGTCGAAAAGATAAACTCCTTTTGACCTTACTCACATTTTGAAAATAAAGAAATGTCAATCTGCAGATTGGACGTTTCATCGGCATGAATGTACCGCTATTCAAAGATGGGTTGCTAAGAGGTCTTCTGGTTCCTCATCCTTCCCTGGCGATGCCATACGATGCTTGGTTCGAATACTATGGAGAAGAAAAAAGCTTGGAAGTGAAAGCGTTTGGGTACGTGTGCTCATCTTTTGGCTTGGATTGGGCTTAATAAAACGATAAGGCGAGGGAAATCGATGGCATGCAATCGCGTACGTCTACCCCGTTCTACCTGTGGGCCCCGCTTTGAACGGATTCCGATAGATCGGACATCTCTCAGTCGAGACTCAAACACTCACGAATCTCAGCTTTATGCTCAACTTGCGCACTCGGTTGTGAATTTTCTTGGACTCAACTCACCACAAGAGCTTGCTGACTTTGGCTTGGATGGCGTTTCGGACCTTGTCGATTTGATATCGAGGGTTTGTTATCGTTCCGCGAACATCATTCTGTTGCTTATGGAAAGTTTCCAGTTCACGACCAATACATTTACTGTCTCCACACCGTCCCTGGCTCCTTTGGGATCTTGTGTATCACCTACGGTTGCACTAATAAACCATTCCTGCGATCCCAACGCGGTGGTGGTTTTTCCTAGAGCAGCAGAAACCGCCAAGGGAGGCGAACCCCTCATGCAAGTGATAGCGCTAAAAAATATCAGCGCCGACGACGAGGTGTGCAGATTTCACCAGTCCTTTCCTCCCCCTTTTCTAGATTAATACATGCACAGATACTCACCGCGTACATCGACACAACCCTTCCATCCGATTTGAGGCAAAAACAGCTCCGCGAAACCTATCACTTTACTTGCGGCTGCAACCTTTGTGCATCTCCCTCACGTGCTCTCGTTGATTGGCGAGAAGCAATGTGGTGCCCGAAAAAATGCGGCGGGATCTGCCCAGTACCCACTGAACGTTTGTTTCCGCTTGAGAATTTTTCTTTTTCTTAACCGTATACTGAGAGCACGTGTTAGAAAACAGTCTAGCGCGTTGTTCAAGCTGCCAGGCTCCTGTGAGAGATACAGACGCGGTGATCGACGCTGTTCGCGTCGGCCAAGAAGGTTTAGACAAAGCCGAAGCGCTGCAATTCTCTAGTATGTACTTCGACCTACCCCACAGCCAACAGCATTTCTTATTTCATTTGGCACCCTAGATCCAGAAAAGGCGACGCAGCTGACAACAAACCTCATTCCGATCCTAATCTCGTCTGGTCTCGTCCCAGCGGCCCATCCGCTCCTCGGATTGTCACGCCTCCACTCTTCTCTACTTATCGCCCATCTTCCTTTAACAAACCCAGGAATCGAAGAGATTCGATCTCCAGAGGTACAAGCCGCCCAGCCTGTCACATCGCAAAAGGTTTCTTCAGAAGAGGCGCAAGAGGCATTGAATGAAGCCATCCAGGCTGCGATGCGGGCTTATACAGGATTGAGCCAGATACTCGTGGAAGGGCACCCAATGCGCGGAATTGCGGCCGCTGAGCTTGGGAAGTTGTTAAGCGTCGATGAACCACATCCGACGCATTTGGAGGCGGGGAGTAAGGGGACCAGCTCTGCATCTCCGTTGTCCGGTACGAGTTCTATTGCAACGCCGCCGATAGGACTGGGTATGAAACCTGCAACTTATCCCCCTTCTGGGCCGGCAAGGCTCAAGCTCGCGTATGAAACCCTCGTCCGAGCGAGGGCGGAACTGATGATTGGGTTTGGAGGGAAGAATGAAGGCGGGGAAGTGGGGCGTGATGTACGGAATCAGGTTGCTCAGATTGAAAAGGAGTTGATGGTATGGAAATCTGGCATTAAGGACGCATGGCAAGACAGGCCGAAGCAGGGGAAATGAGTTGTTGATTGGGTGGAGTAGTTGTAGGACGAAAGCCACCATCAGGTAATGATTTTGTCGAGTGAGAGAAGCGAAATTAATTTGACAAATTTTTTACAGGACCTTCAAGGTTTGAATAGTCAGCCCAGATATTAGAACCTGAATATCGTAGGTGTCCAATGGATGGAAAAACTGGTGAGATTTGTCAGTACTGGTGCCGTTGGAATTGTGGGTGCCAAATCAGTCTCATGGCATCCCCAAGGCTGCCGACTCCAGTTTCCTACTTGACCTCCATACTTCAAAGCTTCAGGAGCTCTAGGAAAAAATCTGAAAAGTTTCGCTTTGCACAAAATGATCACCTGCTGAATGTTCTTTCTCGTTTAACTTCGACTCGGAGGGTCCTCAGATACAGCCCTCTGTCGTTTCCTCGCGATCATGGCGACTTACATATTCTTGGACACACCCCAGCAGTACAAAGAGCTGACCAGATCTCGGCCATCTCTGAACCTGGCTCGTACCAGCGCGCTCATCATCTCACCGCCCTCGGCCACTCTTCGAGAGGGCAAAACTTCACTTCCGTTCGTGATAGACGACTCGGGCATGGTGTACGAACGATCTATTAATAGCACACAAGCGCTCTCTTCGAGTGCCAGAAGCTTTGGATATCTTTTTCAGGAATCAGGCACTGATCCATTAATCTTGAAAGTCTCGCGGTTTTCACGAACTCAT
>Ga0307509_10008253_pt1 | contig 13320 bp, 9 predicted proteins | sample 10_EM_MG_FD_202245 | JGI IMG/M metagenome (GOLD analysis project Ga0307509, IMG submission 202245) | Populus trichocarpa ectomycorrhiza microbial communities from riparian zone in the Pacific Northwest, United States - 10_EM | ecosystem: Host-associated > Plants > Roots > Unclassified | place...
AGTCGATGATCGTCGGGCCATCGGCACCGGCGAGGATGTTGTACGGCGACAGATCGCCGTGGATGAGATCGCAGCACAGCATCGAGATGATCTGGGCGACCAGGTCGGCGTAGATCCCGAGCGCGGCGTCGCGCTCGATCGCGACGTCGATCAAGCGCGGCGCGGGGCGGCCCTCGGCGTCGCGCACGAGCTCCATGAGGAGCACGCCTTCGTAGAACATCAGCGGTTCGGGCACGCGGACCCCGCTCCCGGCGAGCTTGTACAGCGCGTCGGCCTCGGCGGACTTCCACGCCTGCTCGGCGGCATCGCGGCCGAACCGACCGCCGCTGTCGATCGCGCGCTGGGTCCGGCTGTTGCGGACCTTGCGGCCTTCCTTGTAGTCGGCGTTGTTCTTGAAGCTGCGCGTCGCGCGGTCCTTGTAGACCTTGGCCGCGATCACGTCATCGCCGCGGCGGACGAGCGAGAGGTCTGCCTCCTTGCCGCTCTTCAGGCGGCCGAGGATCTCGTCGATGACGCCCTCTGCGATCAAGACCTCGAGCTCTGCACTCACGAAACCGAGACCATGTCACAGTCGTCGCGATGGCGGAACCCACCCCGGCGGCGCGTGTCCTCGCTCGGGTCCGAGCCGTCGCAGATCCACGGGCCACCGTCGAGGCCTACGGCTCGAGCGTCTACGCGCCGGCGCACGCCAGTGACGTCGACGTCCTGGTCTCCGACGACGATCCCGCGCGCCTCGCCACCGCGCTCGGCATGACCCTCCTGCCGACGACGCCGCCGCGCTTGCACGGGATGCTCGAGGGTGCGGACGTCGACATCACGGTCGTCACCGGCGACAACGACGTCGCCCGTCGCATGCGCGCCGGCCCGCGCGACGCCGCGGTCCTCGCGGGGCAGCTCCGCGACGCCGCGCGAGACGAGGCGTTCCAGGCCGCCTGGCCTCACGTCCGCCGGTTCGTCCGTGCCCGCGCCCTCGGCCACAATGGCCTCGGCTGGTTCGGCAGCTTCGGCTGGGCCCTCCTCCTCGCCATTCCGCTCGTCACCGATCCCGAGCTCCGCGCGCTCGCACCGGGTGCGGTCATTCCGGCCTGGCTGCGCTGGCTGGCGCGCCTCTCGCTCAACGCGCACGTCGGCTTCGACGGCACGCAGCGCGGCGACCATCCGTTCTTCCTCGCGGCGCCGGCCCCGCCGCTGCGCGACGTCGCGCACCTGTCCAAGCATGCCGCGAAGGTCCTGTTCGCCGAGGCGCGCGCCGCCGTCCTCGCGATCGGCGACGCGACCACCGATGCCGAGGCGATCGATCGGATCTCGGATCTCGCCGACGATCCACCCGCGGGCACCACGCTCGTCATCACCGCCGACGACGAGAAGACGCGCGGTCGCTACGACGGGATCGCACGCGGCCTGCTGCGCGAGCTGGATCTCCTCGGTGCGATCCGCTCGTGGGGCCGGTTCGATCTCGACGAGGACGGCTGGCGTCACCGGATCACCGTGCCCGCGAATCGCGCGCCGGCCGCGCGCGAGATCATCGATCGCTGGCTCGCACTCAACCGCCTCGACGCCGCGCTCGAATGATCATTCCGCGATCCGCTGGACGGCGATCAGGGTGTCCTCCGCACCCTTCGCGAGCCGGAGTCCGCGGCACAGCGCCGCGAACAGCTGGGCAACCCGCAGCACGTCGCGATCGGCCTCGCGCTCGTCGACCAGGTTGTCCGGGTCACCGAGCAACTCGCGCACGCTGGCGATCTCGTCGCCACCGTTCTTGATCACGCCGGTGAGTTGCTTGGCGAGAGCGTCGAGGCGCTTGCTCATGATCGCGCACGTCGCGAACAGCTTGACCACGTCGGCCGCGGCGAGCGTGCGGACCTCCGACGTGGGCTCTGCTTCGATCACCTTCCACGGTGCCTTGACGACCTTGTCGAGCACGGCGAGAGACAGGTGATGCGTCTTGCCGTAGCCGAACTCGTAGGTGAGCTTGATCAGCTCCTCGCGATCCTCGCGCTCGAGCAGCTTCCGGGCATAGCTCGAGGCCTTCTCCTTCGCCGGGAGCGGCGCGAACAAGAACGTCTGGGAACCGTCGTACGACATTCAGCCCACTTTCACGCCGAGGTGTGCGCGCACCGCGAAATAGCTCGGTGACACCGAATAGCCGACGAGCTGCTGCACCCGCTGCCCGGGCCGGCCACCCGCGCTCGCCTCGGTCGACAGCATGCGCGCCGCTGCCGCGAGCTCGCCCGCGACGAGGAAGCCCCCGCGCTGCGACGCGACATCGACCGCGGTGCGCCAGCGCGCGAGATCCGGGCGCTCCGGCAACCGCGCGACGATCGCGCGCAGCGCCGCTTCCCCGGTGCGCGGCAGACGCTTCTGGATCTGCGCCGAGATCTCGGTGCGCAGCTCGGAGTCACCGCCGAAGGCCCGACCGCCGAGCGCCGCCGCGGCACCGAGCGCGGCCTCGAGCTCCTCGAGCGACGGGAGTGCGAGGCGCAACCAGTAGGCGGGGCGCAAGAGCGCGAGCATCGCGCCGATCACCGCGGCGAGCTCGGTGTCGCGATAGCCGGTCATGAGATCGCGGCCGACGATCACCGCGGGCACGAGCCGGCCGCGCTCGATGCAGTTCGCGAGCAGCAACCGGCCCGACCGTCGCGGCTGGACGTAGACGTCGGGGAGCTGGACGTTCAGCACGCGCGCGGCGTGACGGAAGATCTTCGCGATCACGCGCGTGCCGTCCTCGACGGGCAGGCGCTCCTTCGGCTTGAGCTCGAACGCCTTCGGCGCACCGGCGCGCGACGCGACCGCGGCCTCCCAGATCAGGCCGAACAGCGCGCTGATCGAACGATCCTCGTCGGAGAGGCGGACCGCGGCATTCCACGTGTCATCGTCGAGGATCCCGGTCGCCTTGTCGGCCTCGTGCGCGGCGTACTTCTGGTACAGCGCCTGCTCGTCGGCGTTCGCCTTCTTGAGGAACACGAGCGCGCGCGCGACGCACCACGCCTCGTCGATCTTGCCCGCCGCGAAGCTCGCCCGCCCGAGCGCGCGATACGCGTCCGGATGATCCGGATCCGCCTCGACGAGCTTTGCCGCGCGCTCGGCGACCTGGTCGGGCTGCTTGCGCCCGACGAGGGTGTACAGCTCCGCGAGCACCGACGCGCGCTCCGGTTGCTTGTCGGGATCGAGCGCGTGCGCGACCTCGAACGCGCGGATCGCGTTGTCGTACTGCTTGAGCCGCGTCCGATAGATCTCGCCGAGCGCGTGCCACAGCGGCAACAGGACCGGGTCGTCCTTGGGGACGCGCTTGACCATCCGCAGGTAGCTCTGCTCGAGATGGTTCCAGTTGCGGTCGGCGGTGACGAGCTCGTCGATCAGCCGGAACGTGTCGAGGCCGCGAGCGCGGGTCGCCGGCGTCAGCGGATCCTCGCGAAACATCTCGGCGAGCGCGCGGTCGTAGGCCTCGAGCGCGCCCGGCTTGTCGCGCAGCTCGTTGCGCCGGATCTCGGCGGACGCGAGGTAGTACGCGGCGCGGCGTCCCGGATCGGTCTCGTGCTGGAGGAACCGCTCGATCGTCTCGGTGGCCGCGCGCCACTGGCCGGCCGCCGATTGCAGATCGAGCAGGCGCTGCAACACGCGCCGGTTGCCGGCGTCGAGCTCGAGCGCCTCGAGATACGCCGACATCGCGCGCGGCTGGTTGCGGAGCTTCTCGTGGAGCTCGCCGATCCGGATCAAGTACGGCACGCGCTCCAGCGGCTCGACGATCGCGACGAGCGAGCGCAGGTGCGCGATCGCCTCGTCGGTACGCCCGCGTGCGAGCTCGAGCTCGACGAGATCTTGCAAGCTGCCGCGATGCTGCGGCTCGAGCTCGAGCACCTTGCGATGGAACAGCACCGCCTGCGCGGTCTTGCCGAGCGTCGTGGTGATCTCGGCGAGCCGGCGATACACCGCGATCAGCGTCGGCTCGGCGATCGCGGCGACGTGCCGCACGAGGATCGTCTGGTACGCCGCCGCCGCGACCTCGAGCGACCGCGCGCGATACAGCGCATCGGCGCGTTCGATCGCGAGGGCAGGGCTCGCGTCGAGCGCGCACGCGAGGTCGTAGAGCTCGAGCGCCATCTCGAACCGATCGAGCTCGAGGGCACATCTCGCGGCGCGCGTGTAGATGTCGAGCTGCTCCGCCGCCGGCAGCGACGGCGCGCGCGCGACCTCTTGTTCGAGGTGCGGCCACAGCGACTCCCATTGCTCCGTCGCGTGCAGCAGCTCCGCGAGCGCCTGCTTCGCGTCGACGTGCTCCGGCTCGAGCTCGAGGATCAGGTGCAGGCACTGCCGCGCGCGCTCGGAGTCGCGCAGCCGGTGACGGAACACCCACGCCGCGTCGGCGAGCCGGCGCACGCGCTCGCGATCCTCGGTCGACAGCGTCGCGGCCTGGATCAGCTCTTCACCCGCCGCGACGAGCTCGCCCTCCATGAGGTGCCAGCGCGCCATCCCCTCGTGCGCACCCGCGTTCTCGAGATCGAGCGCGATCGCCTGCGCGAGTGCGATCCGTGCGTTCGCGCCATCGCGCAGGTTGAGCTGGAGCTGACCGATCCGCTGGAACAGCTCGGCGCGCGGCTTCGGGGCCGGCGTGAGCTCGAGCAGGCGCTGGAGCGCATCGATCGCGGGCTGGGTCTGACCCGCGCGATCGTAGAGCCGTGCGAGCGCCTCGAGCGCGCCGCGATGGTTCGGCTCGCCCGCGAGCACCCCGCGGTACGCCGCGAGCGCGCCGCTCGGATCGTCGAGCTTCTCGTCGAGGACCTCGGCGAGCTCGACCAGCGACGCCGGCTCGCGCGCATCGCGCAGCAACGCGGCCAGCTCGCCCCACGCCTGGGCGCCGCGCAGCGCCCGCGCGAGGCCCGCGCGCGCGGTCGGCTCCTGGGGTGCGAGCGCGAGCAGCTTGCGCCAGCACTCGACCGCACGATCGTGGCGACCGCGATCGGCCCACGCATTCGCGACCTCGGCGTAACGCGGGCCCGGCGCGGCATCGACCTCTGCCTCGCGCGCCTCGAGCAGCGCGTCGGTCTCGCCGGTCAGCTCGTAGACGTGCGACAGCCCCTCGAGCGCCGCGGCATGTTTCGGCGCGAGCGCGAGCGCGTCCTCGAACGCGCGCACCGCGTCGGCCGGACGATCGAGGTGATCCGCGAGCGCGGTCCCCAGCTCGACGTACAGCTCGATCACGATCGGCCGCTCCGCCGACGCATCGAGCACGCCGATCAACCGCGGCACCAGCTCCGGCAGAGCGTCCCACGCCTCGGTCGCGAGGTAGAGCCGGTGCAGCGCGACCAGGACGGGCTTGGCCTCCGGCTCGTCGGCGAGCGCGGCCTCGTACCACCGGATCGCCTCGCCCGGATCGTCGAGCGCGGTGTCGTAGAGCTCGCCGAGCTGTGCGTGGAGCTCGCCGCGCTTGCCGCGATCGGTCTCGACCTCGGCGCGCCGCGCGAGCAGCGTCGCGACGTCGACCCACCGCGCATCCGCGCGCAGCAACGCGATCAGCTCGTCGAGGTCTGCCGCGGGATCCAGCGCGACCGCACGCTCGAGCGCGCGCATCGCCTCGTCGCGATTGCCGACGTGATCGCGGGTCCACACACCGACCAGGTGCCAGACCGCTGCGGCCGCGAGCGGACGCCGGACCTCCAGCTCCTCCGCGAGCGCGGTGCCCTCGGCGAGTAGCTCGGACCATTCGTGCCACGCGCGCGCGAGCCGTGCGAGCTCGTCGACGATATCCAGCCGGTCCGGCGCGATCCGGAAGATCGTCAGCCACACGAGGAACGCGGCGCGCGGATCGCCGACCTTGTCCTCGTACATCCGCGCGACCGCCTCGAGCGCGGCGACCCGCTGGATCGGATCCTTGTGGCGCGACGCTCGATCGAGCATCAGCGCGGCGAGCGGCTCCCACTGCTCGCGCTGCAGGTACAGCGCCTCGAGCTCGCGCGTCGCGACCTCGTGCGCCGGATCCCAGTTGAGGATCCGCTCGTACGCGTCGATCGCGGCCTCGTCGTCGTCGAGCCGCTCGTGCGCGATCGCCGCCAGCTCGAGCAGCATCGCGACGCGCCGCCGCGGGTCCTCGGCGAGCGCGACCTGCTTGTCGAGCACCTCGACAAACTCGGCCCACCGCTGCTGGTGCGCGAGCAAGAGGTGCATCGCCTCGAGCACGCGCGCATCGCCGGCGTCGATCGTGAGCGCGCTCCGCCAGGCCTCGATCGCCTGATCCGGCCGGCCGAGTTGCTCGGCCTCGAGCTTGCCGAGCTCCAGCAACAGCTCGAGCTGCTGATCCTCGTCGGGCGTGCCGCGCTCCACGCCCTCGCGGACCGCGTCGCGGATCGCCTGCGCGAGCTCGGTCCACGCGCCGCGCTCGCGCAACGCCGGGAGCGCCGACAGCGGGTCCTGGATGATCTCGATCTCGTAGCTCGCATCGTGCGCGATCGGCGAGGTCGCGAGGCGGACCCGCTTCTCGGTGATCCGGACCAGCGCCGACTTCGTCGCGGCGAGCGTCGACAGCAGCTCGGTCACCTCGGCCGCGCCGAGCTCCGCGTCGTCGTGCGCGACCACGAGCGCGACCGTGCGCGAGCCGTCGCTGATCGGCAGCACGAGCGCCGGCTTCGCCGGATCGCCGAGCGCCTCGAGCATGCCGTCGACGAACGGCTCGCCCGTCGCGATCGCGACCGCCGAGGGCTTCCTCGACGCGATCGCGTCCTCGAGCGCGGGCACCGTGTGGCGCGGGATCCGCACCGCGGTGCCCCGCCCGCGCAGCTCGTCGACGTGGATCGACAGCAGCGCGACCGAGCTCGCGCGCGATCTCACGGCGCGGACGAGCAGGTCGAGGATCTGCTCGCGGTCGGTCGCATCGCCGAGCGCGAGCGCGGCATAGGCAGGATCGAGCGGTGTGGCTTCCCCGCGCACGTGTTGATCATCCTAAGGTACGCTCGTCATCGAGTGGGCAAACCCTCCGACAAGAACGACAAGACGCAGCTCCTGTCGGACAGTATGGTCCTCGAGGTCAAACCGACCCCGCCGAAGCCGCCGGTGGAGGACAAGAACGACCGCAGCGTGTGGAAGGGCCTCGTCGTCGGCGCCGACGAGTTCGCGCCCCCACCGCCCGCCAGATCCAAGGGCGGCCCGTGGCTCGTGTTCGTCCTCGTCGCCCTCGCCGGACTCGGCACCGCCGCGTACTTCCTGTGGCCGCGAGACGCCGCGAAGGTGGCGGTGCTGCCGGATTCCGCGATCGCCGCCCCGGCCGACGTGCTGCCGCAGGATGCGGCACCGATCGCGCCGATCGACGCTTCACCCGATGCAGCCCCCGACGACGCCGCGATCCCGGCCGACGCCGCGGCTCCCACGGACACCGTCGACGCCGGCGTGCGCGCGCCGGCCAAGCTTCCGTTCAAGGCGCCGATCAAGCGCAAGACGCCGCCGCCGAAGCCGGGTAAGCGCCCGGTCAAGCGCACGCACTGAGCCGAACCGCGCTCGGCGTGACGATCGCACACACCGAGATCTGTGATGGGCACTGACGCGCGCTCGCGATCACTGCAACCCGATCGCGTCAGTCGCGCTCGACGCTGGCGATCGCGTCGCGCGCGAGGTGCACACGACTGTCAGCGCAACCGCGCGTGCACATCGATTTCGCGAACGAAGCTCGGCGAGATGGTGTGAGCCGCGACGTCTCGCACGGAGCGATCGACGCTGTCATAGGAAGCGCATGAAGCCACGCTCACTTTTCACTGCCATCTGTTGCTCGCTCGCCCTCGCGGCCTGCGCCACCGACGACGTCTCCGACGACATCGACGACTCGCCCGACGCGACGCCCGATGCCATCGAGGACATCGCCGCGAACGACGTCGATCCAGCGGTGCTCGACACCGCGCTCGTCGTCACACCGACCGGCCTCGTCGATCGCGATTGCGTCCAGGCGATCGGGACCGGCGAGCTCGTCGACGAGAACGGCACCGTCACCCGCACCGACGGCACGACCTACACGCTGCCGCCGTGCGCCGGTGACACCATGCCGCTCCGCGCCGAGATCCTTCAGGGCGTCGCCGACGCCGACGCCGGCATCGAGAAGACCAACAGCGACATCGAGCCCACCGACAACGGCTGGATCGAGGCCGCGTGGTGGCATGCACCGCGCTGGATGAAGCACATGAGCGGCAACTTCGTCGTGCCGCCCGCACCGTCGAACAAGGGGAGCCAGACGATCTTCTTCTTCCCGTCGTTCGAGCCGCACGCGGGCAACGCGATCATCCAGCCCGTCCTCCAGTGGGGCTCGAGCGCCGCGGGTGGCGGTAAGTACTGGGCGATCGCGTCGTGGTACGTCGGCCCGCACCGCACCGTCCACGGTCCGCTCAAGCGGGTGAACGTCGGCGACAAGCTCGCGGGCACGATCGCCGGTGCGGCATGCACCTCGGGCGGCAAGTGCACCTGGACGATCACGACGAAGGACACGACCCACTCGGCGACCAGCCAGATCAAGGTCAAGACCGGCGAGGTCTACACCGAGGTCCAGGGCGGAGTGCTCGAGGCCTACAGCGTCGATCACTGCAACAAGTACCCGTCGAACGGCGTCGAGGCGTTCTTCAACCTCGCGGTCAAGGACGGCGCGGGTCACGCGGTGACGCCGCACTTCTCGAAGATGTTCTGGCACACGACCTGTCACGAGTCGCAGGTCGTCGGCCCGAAGACCGTGTTCCTCAACTGGAACTGACGGGCGGCACGACCGGTGCACGCTCGTCGGTCATGGCGCTCCCGATCTCGCACTACATGGTCCGCACCCTGTTCGTGCTGTCGTCGGAGGATAGCGCCAGCTCGGCGCGCGCGCTGATGGCGCAGCACGAGCTGCACTACCTGCCGGTCGTCGACGAGAACCAGCTCGTCGGCGTCGTGAGCGACAGCGCCCTCGCCAAGCTCACCGGCGAGCACGATCGTGTCGCGGACGCCCTCACGGCGGACGTGACCGAGGTCGTGCCGACGATTCCGTTGACCGAAATTCTCGCACTCATGCAGGAGCATCAGCTCAGCTCGGTCGTCGTGACCGGCGAGAGTGGGATCGAGGGGGTGTTCACGCTCACCGACGCGATGCGCGATTTCGGGGAGATGCTCGAGCAAGCAACCGAGCGGTGATCGCGGTCCGATCGGCACACCCGCCGCGCGCATCGAGCGCCCGCGCCCTGCGTAAAACTACGTGGTCATCGCGTCGCTGAACTTGAAGAACTTGCGGCCGAGCGCGGCGACCTGACGATCGGTGGGGTGATCGACCGTCTCGACACCGTCGATCCGCGTGGCCAGACCCTTGTCGTGCTCCTCGGCGTAGCGCTGGAAGTCGGTCTTCGCGCTCGACGGTCCGACCAGCAGGATGTGGACGTAGCCCTCCAGCGCGTGGGCGATCTCGTGAAAGAACGTCTTCGCGTCGTCCGGATGTGCCTTGTCGGTCGCGTGCGCGCCCTGATGATGGCGCTCGGGATGCCGAGGCGTGAGGATCGTCTGCTTGGCGACGTCGGAGGAGGCGAGGGCGTAGATCCGGGCCTCGCGATGATCGAGCCAGACTGCGGCATGGGTCATGCCGCTCGAGGTCTGCACCGAGCATGCCGCGTGCACTACGGCGGGCATGCTCGACGAAGCCGAGATCCAAGCGATCGACGCGTACTGGCGCGCGGCCAATTACTTGACCGTTGGCCAGATCTTCCTGCTCGCCAATCCGCTGCTGCGCGAGCCTCTGCGCGCGGAGCATGTCAAGCCGCGTCTCCTCGGCCACTGGGGAACCTCGCCCGGCCTGAACCTGATCTACGCGCACCTCAATCGCGTGATCCGGCGCGACGACCTCGACATGATCTTCCTCGCCGGCCCGGGTCACGGCGGCCCGGCGATCCTCGCGAACGTCTACCTCGAGGGCACGTACTCCGAGATCTATCCCGAGGTGACCGAGGACGAGGCCGGGATGACGAAGCTGTTCCGTCAGTTCTCGACGCCCGGTGGCGTCCCGAGCCATGTCGGACCGACGACTCCCGGCTCGATCCACGAGGGTGGCGAGCTCGGGTACGTCCTCACCCACGCGTTCGGCGCCGTGTTCGACAATCCCGAGCTCATCGCGGTCGCCGTCGTCGGAGATGGCGAGGCCGAGACCGGGCCGCTCGAGGGCTCGTGGAAGGGCATCAAGTTCTTGAACGCCGCGCGCGACGGCGCGGTGCTGCCGATCCTGCATCTCAACGGCTACAAGATCTCGGGACCGACCGTGCTCGCTCGCCAGAGCGACGAGGCGATCCGCGGCCTGTTCGAAGGCCACGGCTACGAGGTTCACTTCGTCGAGGGGCAGGATCCGCTGCCCGTCCATCAGCGCCTCGCCGCGGGCCTCGACCGCTGCCTCGAACGGATCGCGACGATCCGGAACGACGCGCGCCGCCGCGGCGTACGCGGGACGCCGCGCTGGCCGATGATCGTCCTTCGTACGCCGAAAGGCTGGACCGGGCCGTCGAGCGTCGGCGGGAAGCCGTCCGAAGGGACGTTTCGCTCGCACCAGGTCCCGCTGCCGCTCGCCCACACCGATTCGACGCAGCTCGCGCAGCTCGAGGACTGGCTGCGCAAGTACCGTCCCGAGCGCCTGTTCGATCCCGCGGGTCGCCTCCTGCCGGCGCTGCGCGCACTCGCGCCGGCGGGCACGCACCGGATGAGCGCGAGTCCGCACGCGAACACCGCGACCGAGCTCCGCGTGCCGCCGATCGAGAGCTTCGCGCTCGCCCTCGCGACGCCGGGCACGCTCCGCCACGAATCGACGCGCCCGCTCGGCGCGCTGCTCGCGGAGCTCTACCGGATGAATCCGACGACGTTTCGCTTGATGTGCCCCGACGAGACCAACTCCAACCGGCTCGGCGCCGTGTTCGACCACGAGAATCGCTGCTGGCAGGAGCAGACGATCGCGATCGACGATCACCTGAGCGCCGACGGTCGCGTGATGGAGATCCTGAGCGAGCACAACTGCCAGGGCTGGCTCGAGGGCTACGTGCTGACCGGACGGCACGGCCTGTTCGCGACGTACGAGGCGTTCGCGTTGATCGTCGCGTCGATGGCGACCCAGCACGCGAAGTGGCTCGAGATGGCCGAGGCGCTGCCGTGGCGCGTCGACATCCCGTCGCTCAATTACCTCCTGACGTCGACGTGCTGGCGCAATGACCACAACGGCTTCTCGCATCAGGGCCCCGGGTTCATGGACACGATCATCTCGAAGAAGGGCACGGTCGCGCGCGTCTATCTCCCGCCCGACGCGAACTGCCTCCTCGCCGTCGCGGATCACTGTCTGCGCAGTCACAGCTACGTCAACCTCGTCATCATCGACAAGCAGCCCGCGCTGCAGTGGCTCGACGCCGAGGCCGCGCGCGCGCACTGCGCCGACGGTGCGGGGATCTGGGCGTGGGCCGGGACCGCGGACGCGGAGCCCGACATCGTCCTCGCGTGCGCGGGGGATACGCCCACGCTCGAGATCGTCGCGGCCGCCGCGTGGCTGCGCGCGCACGCGCCGGCGCTCGCCGTCCGCGTCGTCAACGTCGTCGATCTGATGATGCTGTTCTCGCCGCGCGAGCACCCGCACGGCATGACGGGCGAGGCCTTCGCCGAGCTGTTCACGCTCGACACCCACGTGATCTTCTCGTTCCACGGCTACGCCGGCGCGATCCATCAGCTGCTCCATGCCCGGCCGAATCCGTCGCGGTTCCACGTCCGCGGTTACAAGGAAGAGGGCAGCACGACCACGCCGTTCCAGATGGTCGTGCTCAACGAGACCAGCCGCTATCACCTCGTGATCGACGCGCTCGAGCGCAGCCGCACCGCACTCCCCGACAAGGCGCTCCTGATCGGCGAGTGTCTCGCGATGCTCGCGCGCCAGGCCAAGCACGTCGCCGAGCACTTCGAGGATCTTCCCGAGATCGCGAACTGGAGCCTCGCGTGAGCACGCTCGTCCTCAACGCCGGATCTTCCTCGGTCAAGTACGCCGTGTTCGCAGGTGACGTCGCGATCCATCGCGGCCAGATCGATCGTGCCGACGGAGTCCACGAGGTGCTCGACCGGATCGCGGACCCGCCCACCGCGGTCGGCCATCGCCTCGTCCACGGCGGCCCGGATCACACCGCGCCGACGCTCGTCGACGACGCCGTGCTCGCGACGCTGACGCGCGCGATCGAGCTCGCGCCGCTCCACCTCCCCGTCGAGCTCGCGGCGCTCGAGGCGGTGCGCCAGCGCTTCCACGACATGCCGCAGGTCGCGTGCTTCGACACCGCGTTCCATCGCACGATGCCCGCGATCGCGCATCGCTTCGCGCTTCCCGCCGCGCTGTGCGACGCCGGCGTGCGCCGCTACGGCTTTCACGGCCTGTCGTACGAGTACATCGCGTCGGTCGTCGCCACGACCCGGCGCGCCGTGTTCGCCCACCTCGGCAACGGCGCGAGCATGGTCGCGGTCCGCGATGGCATCTCGATCGACACGACGATGGGCTTCTCTCCGTCCGGTGGCCTCGTGATGGGCACGCGGTCCGGCGACCTCGATCCGGGCGTGCTGCTCTACCTGCTCGACCACGGCTACGATCGACACGGGCTGCGCAGCCTCGTCGAATACAACGCCGGCCTGACCGCTCTGTCCGGTGGCACCTCCGACATGCGCCAGCTGCTCGCCGCACGCGCCCACGACTCGCGCGCGACGCTCGCGATCGACGTGTTCTGCTACCAGGCCCGCAAGTGGATCGGCGCGCTCGCCGCGGCGCTCGGCGGGCTCGACACGCTCGTGTTCGCCGGCGGGATTGGCGAACACGCCCCGGTGATTCGCGCACAGATCTGCGAGGGACTCGGACACCTCGGCATCGAGCTCGATCGCAATCGCAACGACGACAACGCGGCGGTGATCGGTGGTGGGCGGTGCGACGTGCGGATCGTCAAGACCGACGAGGAAGCCGTGATCGCGCGCCACACTCAGGCACTTCTCTCGGTCAATTAACTAAATATCGAGAATAGCAAACCACATTATTAACATTTAATCGTGAACACCCGAACTTACAGCTAGCTAATGTGTTCTGGAGCGCCCATGGTGCAACCATGGAACGCACGGATTTCTCCTCGAAGACGACCTTTGGCGACGACGCTCGGGACGAGTTGCGGGTGATGGTGGCGAGCGTCGAGACGCTGATGGTCGACGCCAGCCCCGCGCTCCAGGCCGGGTGGAGAGCACTCGTCACCGGTCTCGCCCTCGGTCCGATCCACCAGGTCCGGTCGTGCCCGCATTGCTCGGCGGTCGGGATGGCCTCCGCAACCCGTTGCGCGCGCTGCTGGA
>Ga0307509_10008254_pt1 | contig 13316 bp, 3 predicted proteins | sample 10_EM_MG_FD_202245 | JGI IMG/M metagenome (GOLD analysis project Ga0307509, IMG submission 202245) | Populus trichocarpa ectomycorrhiza microbial communities from riparian zone in the Pacific Northwest, United States - 10_EM | ecosystem: Host-associated > Plants > Roots > Unclassified | place...
GAAATGCAACAAATGCCAAATCCAGAGACATTCTTACATAGAGAAAGTACAACTCAAACAAGTTTGAATTTGTACACGAGGATATCTTATGATTGGACAAGCTTCCCTTGTTGATGACATTGTGTTTTTTAGAAAATAAATAAATAAACATACATGTAAGGTTTCCATTTTAGAAGTTTTACAGTTATGGAAATACCACTATCTCGAACATTTTGCAGAAGCAACCGGCAAGTCTCCACAAGGATAGTGAAATCATCACTATTTTGTGCATTGAAGAAAAATAACAGCTGCCGGAGGAACTCTGAATCTGGACTGAAACAATGCCTGGATACACAAGACAATTTGGAGGAAGAATTTAGAATCTCAATCAAAAAGGGTATCACGCAGACTTCCACAATAAATTGTCACAACTGCTATTAATAACATTAAGATGAGGACATTGCCGCTTTACCTGTCTACATTTTGGCAATACTTCCCATAGGTTCCAAAGAACTGCTCTCGAACCGTAGACTGTTCAGCCTCCACTGCCTTTCTCCCTCTAAACCATTTCTGTAGTTACTAATTAGTAAGCACTTTGCAACAAATGCATTACAAGTCCTAACAAATGCTTATATCAACTAAAAAAGCCAACACATGTGCTCTTTATTTAGATTAAAATTGACCTTGCAAAAGCTTTCTCGCTACAACATCTAACAGGACAAAGAAATCAAACAATCCATTTTCAATCAAACACAGATTGTAACTGACTTTGAGCAACTAAAGCAATGAAGTGACAAAAACCCTAATTCTCGTGATCCTTCCATCCCTAGTTTCTAAATCAACAAAATTCCATGCCTAAAACAGCACCGTTACGTGTAGAGCATATAGCATTCGCGTGAACAAACATGGCATTGAATTTAATGAACTAAAAAGAATACAAATTAACACGCGTAAATTACAATCAATTGAGAAACAAAGATAATAATAATAGGAGCAAAAGCTAACTTGAATTTTGAGAGCAGCAGCATTCTGTTGCTTCACCCACAACCTACGATTCCGTTCCAATCTAGTTTGTTCAAGAAGCTTCTGCCTATCTCTTTCCTTCGAACTCCGACCTCCTAAATCTACTCGCTTCCGTGTCGATGGATCGCCGTTGAAAAACATCGTTTCTCTTCTGAGTCGAACTCTAATATCACCGGTTTTAAAACAATAGATCCGCGTTTAAAATAGATATTTAAGGAATTCGTCTTCAGTTTTACAAGACTTGGAGAAGAAGAGGAAGACTGGGAAACTTCGCATAATGAATAGAGTTTTTAAAGGTCCTTGAAAAGAAGGACGTCGTACGTGTAAAGGAGCAGCCGACCAATTGCATGATTTTCCCTTTCCTTTTCTTTACCGCTGTAAATTCATAAATATTAAAATTCTACACTTGTGATTTAACAACATTATATTATTATTATTATTATTATTATACGTGTACTAAAAACAAAAAATGGTGTTTCCATGCAGAAATAATATAATTATAAATTTTACTAATTTTTTTATTGTAAAGTAAAAAAATTATAGTTTTTAAAGTTTTTTTTTTAGAAAACAAGTTTTTCTTAAATTTTTTCCATCTTTATATTTAAAATTTTTATCATTTTATACTTAGTCTATTTATTATTATTTTTTTTATCTTTATTTTTTAAATATGTTTTTAGGTTTTCCTTTATTTTCTTTATATTATTTTTGAAAAAAAATATTATTTTCTTATACTTTGAATATTTATCACTTTACACTTGACCTATTTATACCATTATTTTTGTTCTTATCTTTATTTTTTTGAAAAAAAAAATTGAAAAAAATTTCTTTGCACTTTTTTTAAAGAAAAAATATTATACAAAAACTAAATAAAACATCGTAGTAATTGCAACTTTGTTTTCATTATTCTGCTATGTTAAAAATAAGTTTGAAATCTTGCGTGTTTTTATTAACACATGTGATTTTTATTATGGTTTATTATATATAAGCATTGACTTTTTTATTCACGATTATATTTTTTATTCAATGTTAAAAAATACATCAATAATATCTACACATAAATTCTTTTGCGTTAGAAAAATAAATTAGTCGACTTATAGCGAGACAAGTTGAATTGACATGTTAATACTTTGTTTTTTATATTTACTAACATAGATGTTTCTCGGTGTATTTAATTAAATACATGTATAAGCCTTTTTGATTTATAATTGGAATTTTAAAAAATACATTTAAAAATCTTATACATCTATTTTTTCTTGTTAAAAACAATTATTCAATTCATAGCAAAACACGAAAATAACTAGTTTCTCAGTTACAAGTATTGCTAGTTTAATCAAAAAATTTCTTCCCTGTATCCCTTCATGAAAATCTCATAAACAGATTCGATGTAATTTTTTAGGTATTTATTTTGAGAAATCTTCGAGTAAATTAGCACTCTTCTTCACCAACATCACTTTTTATGGGTTTAAAATTATTCTGAACTTTTAAATGTTTTACAATATACTATCAATTACAGCAATATGTTGGATTCTAGTAATAGAAGGTGGATAATAGACAAGTAATTTTTTTTATCAGCTTTTTCTAGTTGTTTAACTTTGGTAAAAGTTGTAGTTATAGTGGCAGACAAAGTCTACCTTTCTGTTCAACCATGAGAAAATAAATTAAATTGAAAATAAAAATAAAAAATATTAAAGGTTAAGGAGGAATTACTATAGCTTTAGATTGAGACTACCTCATTGTAATAGTGATTTAGAAAAATTGCTAGTTGCTTGAAAAAACTTTCAATTAGGTATTGAAGTAGAATTGTCTTTTTACTTTAACACAATTGTTCTTAATAATTTGTGTAGGGATAAATTGATAAATTTATTTTTTACACAATAAAAATACTTATGTACCCCTGGTATAAAAAATTATGTTGCCTTTCAATCAGGGGTGTTATGGTCTTTTTATTTTTAAAAATAATTAAATTACTTTGGTGTCCTTAAAGACATTATCAACATTACTCTTTAACAAGGGTTTCTTTTTTTTTTTTTTTCTTTTTTTTTGTAATATCATGTTAGTACAGAGACATTGTTGTATTTTAATAGACGTTAAATATTATAAAAAAAAACTTGCTAAAGTGTTTGTGGGAGGCGTGTGGAGGGTCACCCAGCCACCGAACTCAACCTTTTATCAGAGGCATTGGAATTGTCATGGCACCCCCTACACAACGAGACGACACGTGCTTCAAGATTCCTAACAGTCTGGCGTTAGTGATCATTTATTTTTTCTCTGCCTAAATCTTCATGCTGGCCCGTTAAAAAAATATAGATCAACCCTTTAATTTGTTAATTCTTCACATTTGATCCCTTTGATTTGTTAAATCTAGAACAATGGAGTCCAAGATTTTACCCATTACGAACTTTGGAGCTTGGACCATGTCTAAAAGATTTGCTTTCCCCCATTTTTTTTAAAGCCAGTGTTTTTTATTTTCAAACATTTTTTATATATCTTTTCTTTATTATTTTTTGGGACTTGTTTTGTATGAGATTAGTTTTTGGTTCATGACCAGGGCATCAATTTTAAAGCTTAATGTGGGTTGATTTTTGTTTTTATGGTCCTTTTTAAAAAATTGATTTATTTCAATTTAATCATTTAATATTTAATTTGTTGAAAACTAGTCTTCGCATCTTTTTTTTTTGTACCGGGTTATCCTGATCTTACACCTATGATCCCAAATATTATAAATTAACCCGAGTTAACTCATATTTTTTTTCATTACTTTTTAAAACTATTTTTCTTTCTTTCTTGTCCATCAATATTGAGTTATACATTCCATTAGAAATAATATTATAATATACAAAATATTTTTTATATATTAAAAAAAATTATTTTTTTTATATTCGGCTATGTATCAAACTCAACTACTAATCAAATAAATATTCATCATCATATACAATGTTATTCAATTAACACATATTCTAGAATGTATATATTTATACATATATAAATGATACAGTGTAAATACGTGTTTAAATTCCTTTAAAGACATTCAAGGTCATTTAAAAATAAAATAAAAAATGTTACCATGAATTGGATTGAATTTTCATGAATATTAAGTGACGAGATTTAGTAAAAAACAGTAAATAATTAAGTTGAATAAAATATAATTAATGTTCACAAGTGAAGTGGTGAAAGAATTTGATGAAAAAGTCATTCCTAGCCCGGTAAGATTAGCCCAAATGCAATCCCATGATGGTAGGTCCAGTGATACCATTCAGCAACGAGACACCCAAGTTTCGCAGCTTGCTAGCTTGTCTGCACAGATATTCCCCTCCCTGTACACGCGTAGAACCTTCAAATTCTTTTTTTTTTTATTATTATTATTAATATAGATATCTAGACCAGTTTATACATACTTCAACTAATTCCACAGTCTAAAACCGAAGAGGTACATGTGAACTATCTTGCATGTTACAGTTTTATTTAAAGGAGACAGAGGACTACCTGAGAGTCAGTCTTCGCCATCAGTTTCCTCACACCTTCCTTGCTCCAAAGTCATGTCCAAGCCGATGCTAACAGCCCATAGACCAGCCCATATCCCAGCCCATACTGAGCTACAAATACCAACTGTAGCTGCAAAGCCCCCTATGATATGAGCCCATATCCCAGCCCTTACTGAACCCCGGTCCATTCTTCCACTGGGTTTCCCTGTGAGGCCCCATCTGAGTTTAAATTTGAACCACCTATTGGAAAGGACTTCAGATATTGCAAAACGGGGTTTAAATACCGCTAGTAATTAGTGACTACAGTAACGTGGGCTTGCCAAGATAAATTGTGAAAAAACGCAGAGCCTATCTATGCCCAGATTTTGCACGGGTTAGTCCATTTCAAAAGTATCATGGTTGGAGGACGGTGGCTTCTTCTATCTCTTTTGACCTAACATATATTAGTTCGTGCAGCACTGCAACTGCAAGGTAAAGCAAATTCAACCAACAAAATCTCTCCTCCTCTTCTTCTTCTTGCTTCAGGAAGGTTCTCCAGGTTTTCGTGGGCCGTGATTGGACCTTGTCTGTAAAGGACGGGCCCTGTAAGAGATCTAGTAGCTACTAGATTCTCTAAAGAAAAGGACGGCCACGTCCTACCCATTTCCGGGTCAAATAAGAAATCGCAAAAAAAAAGGCCACGAGGCTAGGCCGCCAATAAGTCGACCTTTACAACTTGGATAATTCGAACCTGTTGAATAAGACTTGCCGTCCCGGAGGCCACTAAAATATAACTCCTGGCAATTAACCATGCATGTTCACATGGTTTTGCTCCGATGACAAGCTGGTTTCCTAGACATACTATCGTGTTGGGTTGAATTTAAGGAAAGGAAATTAACGAGAGAGGGGTTTTATTACAAATACTCTAATCTTAATGTTGATAACTTGTTTAAGATTTGATTAAGGAGGTTTCTAATCATAGCAAACAAGAATACTCGAGTGTTATAACCAAAAATAAAAATAAAATGTAAAACGTATTTAACCTTGTTTAAGCCATTTGAAAAGTTCAACAATCGAAGCGGATAGGAGTCCAACCCTTCAATCAATGTCAAAGAAAATTAGGTGTTCCTGCAAATTAACATTTGCAAATTTTATTATTAAGAGTGCTTCATTCTACTCTATCATTCATTAGAAGATGTTATTCAACTGTGAAAATGCTTGTTGAGCTGACTCCTGCCTTACCCACTTGGGGTTGGTTCGGTTTTGTGCTCCAACTATGCCATTTGACCTTTTTTTTCATCGCTTTGACCTTGTTTTCAACCCAGTTTTTTTTATAAAGCTTTGGTTTTGACTGGCAAATATAATATTGTTTTGTTCTGCTGCTGGGACATCTTTGGCAAAGCTGATTTGGGTGAGTGGTGGATCTATGGCAATTTCGGGTGCCAAAGGAAAAGGAGAACACTACAAGCTAAAATAAACTGGGAAAACAAGACCATTAGCACATGCCGTGGCACATAGATTTGAAATAAACTGATTTTTCTTAAAGAAATTATACAATACTGCACTACCTGATCCATTTGTTGACCGGAAATTAAGTAGCTAGAAACCTTTGCTGGTTAATCTCACAAACTTTTACCCCTCCACAAGACATGATTAATTCATAAATTATACTATTAACTTTGAGTTAAGCCATTCCAGATCTTTGTTATGGATGTAATAATTTAATTTGATGAGCATCCTTTGTTGACAAGCAACTAAGCAAAGCACACGAATGGAGTCTTGAAGATGGCTTTATAGACTGCCATAGGTGTTGAAACTTTAGGCCAAAGTATTTATAAAACTAGTCTCTAATTGAATTACATTTGTAGTTTGCCAGTAAGATAAGAAAAAGGTGGTCTAAATCATTTAAAATTTTATCTGATGCTTTAAGTCTCTAACATGCAAAGCACAATGACTAGTAACGTTCACATCCTGATCTATGGTCTGGTTAAATAATACCAAGTCTATTAATTATCAGCTTTTGATCAATTGTGTGTAATAAATTAAGGAAATGGTAGCACAGTACTGTTATTCTAAGTGAGCTTGTTTCAACTCAATCCATTATTTTTGTTGTGCTTTAACCAACCGGATGCCTCCAAGCTAGGGAGATGCATAAAAAGAAAAGGGATGTTTCAACCACTTTGCTTTCCACTTTTGGGGGCATTGCTGAGTTCAAACTCGTCATTCTGTTTCATACTTTTGTTACTTTCCTCTGTAATTATTGCCCATGATTTATGATGCATGCATATTAGCTGTTTGGATTAAAAAAGGTGAAAAGGATCACCATTACTGATAGTAAAAGTGAAAAACAACATACAATATTTTTAGAGGAAAAAAACAAACAAATTAATCCTCGATTCTAGCTCGACTTAACACCAATATTACTGGAATTCTAACCTATCATTTATAGCAAAAACAAATTAATAATAGAAAAAAAATCAAACAAAAGCCGGCCCTAGTGAAAGAGTTGCACTTAGAACACAAAGTTAATTCAATTCATTGATACGAGGAAATCCCCCTTTCGGGGAAAAAACTCATTCAATTAATTATAAGATCAAAGTAGCGAGAATTAAAGAATGTGATGCTTAAACAAGGGTAAAATATGCCAGGGAAACTTAAAATGTAAATAATCTTTATTTAAGTTATTTAACGTAGAACACAAATTTTAACATGGAGATTTCATGAAATTTTTATTCAGCTTTTTATTTTTTTATCATATTTTATGTGAGGCCAATTATATAACTGATAAATTTGCAAAACAAAGTATAAGAATAACATATAACTTTATGACTTAGATCTGATTGTCTCATGTCGAGAATAGTTAAATTTTAGATATCCTCAAGGGTTTAATTATTTTAAACAATTATGATGATTTAGGTATTTATTATCTTTGTATTTTACATATATTTTTTGTATTCGCATTAATTATACAAAAATCACATTGTTTAGAGTTATTTAATGAAATCCTAACATAATTTAACAATCCACGACCAATTCTTTTCACTAGTTTTTCTCATGAATATATATATATATATATATATATATATATATATATATATATATATATGTTAAATAAATTAGATCCAGGCTATAATTGACTAATAATTGACGAGTTCCTGACACATTTTACTCTTAATAATAATGTAAGATGATTTGATTTCGTTGAGCTTAAGGTTTGTCCAAATAATGACCCAAAGCAATGCACCATATTGAAATGTAAGGGAAGTATTGCTCCAGCAACTCGATGCGAAGTGAAGTTATTCTGAAATTCTACAACTAACTCAATTAAAATTGCTCTTTGTTCAAAGGTCAGGAAAGTTATCCTATTCAGACCATGAAACGACTGGTCACTGCTGCAACATTTTGTTTCTTCTGCTGACTTTTGTGGCCATGGCTGCCTATGTTTGTCAATCAGCTTGATTAAACCTTCAACACTCAGACCGGGCCAGTATTTTAGTCTTACATAATCAAAATATTATGGACTTTCACTCCCTTGAGCGCGCCAAGTTTCTCATCTTTCTTGAAAATGCACTTGGTGGGTTTTGTTAATAAACCAAGCATTATCGAAACAAATGGTTGGTGTCACCGGAATACATCATGATACTTTTTTATTTGGGGTGAAATTGGAGGTAGATCCTGGACTATAAAATGAAGGTATCTGAATTTTCTTTCCGCCATTCTTAAGATCTGAACATACCACGTCATAGCCAAGATCTCAAATCAACAGTAACTGTTGGCTAGTATAGTGTTCCATTCGGCGGATGAGATGAAGGTAATTAAAAGTGAGAGATGTTACTCCATTATGCAGTCGAGGTCCAAGTATTTGCAGGGAAAAGAAAAAAAAAACCAACGAATGGATATGGAGTTAATTAATTAGTCTTCATGGTCTTTCACAAAAAAAAATTCATCCTCATAGTTTCAGAAACTATATATTTAACCCATATTCTTAAATGTGCTTATAACTTAATTCTTTCGACAATCTTTTTTTTTAATTTTTTTTTACCAAAAAAAAGAGGAAAGGAGAAGTAGTTCTGATGGGAAAATATGATGAGGAAAAAAGGCATTTTTAGAACAAAGAGTAATAAATTGGTGATGGTTAATCTTGGTTAAGGGATTATCTAATTAATTTCTATAATATAAGGATTAAATATAACTTTTATATAATTAAATCAAAATATTACTATTTTATATAACAAAAAAAGGCGCAATAGTATGCATCTGGAAGGGGGGAATAAAAGGTGGTTAATCATAGCATACTACAGTAATACACGACTGATTTGATTGACTTGCGCAACTAGGAAGTAAGTTAATTTTATTAAAAAAACACAAAAGTAGAAATAAAGAAAATCCAAAAGACACGGGTCCTTTTACAGCATGGACTTGACATGAGAGAAGCCATTGAATCTGGACTGAAGTATCTTAATTTCTTTAAGTTTCTGAGTCATACTTCTAATCACCATAAATTCATGCTCGATCTACAACATCAACATCTTAGGCTACATTACGTATTTATTTATTGCTTTCATTTTCACAGCGAGGCTGCTACTGTAGTTACATCTCCACTACCATCAACTTCGTCTTCGTCCTCGTCATCTTTTGCTGTTATTTTCGTTGTGATCATCATTGTTATCAGATCATAAATTCACTTTTTTTGAAAGATAAGTATTTCATTAAACGCCAAAAGCTGGCAAGCGAGATTAGTACATGATCTGCATAATATCATATTATGGCAGATTAACACAAAGAAAACAACCCAGACTAAGGAAAGCGAAAAACAAAAATAGCCAAAGAACAACATATAACTCTGCACAGATAATACAATGAAGCAATGAAGCCGGGGAGAACTACCAATAATCATCAGAATGACCTCCTAACTGAAGCTTTCCTCTCACAGATCAACCACTCATATTCTCACAAGCATAACAGCATAGAACACACAAGAAGATCCACAGGACTGATGTATGATTCAAAACCAGGCAACAAATTCACTTGATCATAAATTCACTTTTCCCTGTAAATTGATCACCAACATTCTGATGTGTTAATAATCTATTTCTCAGACAACTACACGTCGATGATTGAGCATTCGGAGCAGGGATCAATACAGGATCGTTGGTTCCCCACGCCGAAATACAAGTCTTGATTAATTATCGAGTAGCTAGCAATTTGGTGATGGATATTGTCCTCATTTGACAGTACTCCTTGTGGTCAATTTGCTACATGAAAACGTAACTATGGACGGTTAACTAATACATCCTCGTATCTGACTGCCGTGATTCTCCTCCAAGTCTAAGCTTGAGCAATTAAACCAAAAGAAAGGCACGTATTCTCATAATTTAGACACGTCAAACCCTAATTAGATGTCAATGTAATGTTGGCAAACGCAAGTATAATTCCCCACCATTTAAATGGCAAAATGCAGACGTGAACCAATCACAAATTGACGCAACACCACCTGATTGTAGGAGGAACTTCAATTAACAACTACCTGTAATTATGCAAATCTGATCGCGCGCCTAGTTTGCCCGTTGAAGACAAAGGGAATAAGACCCATCGAACCCTTTGAAGGTCACCAACGTAAAGTGATGTTTCATTATCATGATCTCAAATGAAAGCTTCTTTTGGTCCCCGCTATGGTGGCCAATGAACATGTGTCCATAAGCAAGTCGTCTAACACGTTTCTGTGCCACGTCATCCATTCGTATCAGATCTCCTTCCCTCCCACTTTGGTGGTGTGAACTTTACTAAGAAAGACGGTGAACAATCAAATCGAAAATGATTAAACTAATTAAGAAAACTTATAATGATCTTAAGCCCTGGTGGCGCAAAAACACGCTCGACCATAAGAAAATGTTTTTAATCAATCAAAGGAATCAGATAAATATAAATCTGTCAAGTTTGCAGAGTTAGAAACCAACATAGTCACGTATACTTGATAAATGGCAAAGGTCAAGGGAACAAACACGCATGCTTTAACCTTAAAAATTCTATCTATAATGAAAGCATGCGTCCGGGAGATGAGACAATGTGGGTCGTCCATTGCTTTGTTCCTTGGCTGCTTTCTTGATCATCTACTTAATTAGCTAAATATGTCTAACTATAAAATGCCACGATTGCTTAATTTAATGACAATGTTGAATCCTTTTATCACTTCATTAACATATACTAAACATGATTGACTTTTTACTATACTAATTAATAATGAAAAGCCAAGTTTTTTTTTTAACTTTGGTACTTAAATTTTTTAGATTTTTTTTTCAATTTCATCCTTTAATTAATATTTGATTTATTAGATATAAAGCTTTATAATTTATTTCGATTTGCTTTCTATAGAGTTATCTCGATCTCATAACTCGGGTTGCGAGTTTTGCAGGTTAGCCGTATTGACTATTGATCTGGGTTATTTTTTTGTCCATTTTTTTCTAGTTTCATTCTTCAACACTAAATTGATTGGAAATCGTAATCTATAATTTTTTTAAATCATTTTTTACGAAGTTATCCCAGTCTTCTAATCTGGATTTGGCAAGTTAACCCGGGTGGATCCGAGTTATTTTTTTGTCTTTTTTTCAATTTAATACTTCAAAATCATGTTAATTGAAAATTGAAATTTATAAATTTTTTTATTTGTTTTCTACACGTGGTTATCACATTCCTATGATCCGGTCACGGGTTATGCCGATTGAATCAAGTTATTATTATTTTTTTAGATGATTTTTTTTAATTTCATCCTTCAATATTTAGTTAATTAAGAATTAAACTTCATAATTTATTTTGTTTTGCTTTTTATGAGGTTATTATAATCTCATAACTGGAATTATGAGTTTGGTTAGTTGACTTATGTGGTTTTTTATATATTTTTTTATTGATCTTTTTTTTAATTTCACCATTTAACAATGAGTTGATTGATAGTTAAGTTTCATAATTTGTTTCGATTTTTTTTCTATAGGATTATCTCGGTCTTATGATCCATGTTTGACAGGTTAACCCGAGTTGATTTAACTTATTTTTTTAGTTGAATTTTATTTTAAATTCCATCATTTTAAATTGAGTTGATTGAAAATTAAGTTTAATAAAAAAAATTATAATTGTTTTTATATGTTTATTATGATCTCATGACCTGAATAACGGATTTGACAGGTTAACCCGAGTTTATTTAAGTTGATCTAATATGTTGTTGTTTTAATATTTTAAAAAAAGATGTCGTCCTGATTTATTTAAACTCAAATTACATTTTTATCTATCATTCAAATTTTCTTTAAATTTGTTAAGTTGATCTAGTTAAGATCAATTTTTATATAATCTAATTTTACTTTTTTACTAAAAAAAACATAATAACAATTCCCAAATATTTTTTTTCCTTTAAAAAAACTGACCCAACTCGTATTACTGCAGAAGCAATGATGTAGCTAAATCAATTTTATCACGAAAAATGTATGGGTACTGTTCACCTGGAACAAATAACTTGATTAGTCTTGTTATGGATAATCGGTAGTTAAGGCGTGAAATGAAAGTCTTAATCATATATAAAATAAAACAACGTTTTTTATTTTTCTTTTTTTAAAAAAAAAAACAATCCTGACCAAAAAAAAAATTCAAGTAATTCTTGAGCCAATGTTTTATGCAACTGTCTTATCCGGACTTAATTAACATATAATCCACATTTACTATGATGCATTCACTGATAATTTTTTTTAATGATTTAATGATCTCTTTTTAGATTCCAACCTTAGATGATAAGTTGAAAATTAAATCCATTAATCATAAAAAATTAGCTGTTAAGGGGCGAGCATGATCCTTTGATTAAGCACAAACTTTCTTTAACCAAATTGATTAAATTTTCAATATATTTATATTAGTTTAATTTAGACGAAATATTTAACACCGATTTTGTCACCTTAGATACTTGACAAGGCTCGACTGACTAAAACAGAACGCGGAAAGCGGCTATTTATTGAACATGACTAACGATATCTATACGTGCAAGAAAGTCTCCTTAGTTTTTAACAGCACCTTTTTATTATATTAGTTTAATTAACATTTAGTTTGAATTTTCCATGCTTTTTATGTAATGTATAGTGATTAAAAAAGAAAAGAAATTAGAGTTTCTCAATGTCCAAAATAACTGTAGAGAAAACTCTCATTTGATAATTGTAGAGAAAACTCTAAAAAATAACACACAAATTTTTTAACTAAACCAGCTTAATTAATAAAAATTCAAATTAAATGAAATTTCAATCTAACAAGAAAAATAATTAAAAAATAACTAGAAAAGTAAAATAAAATACAAAACAACAACTTTCAAATTTAATTTAAGTATGATCTCGAACTTAACTGATATTACTAGTTCAATTATTTATATTAAAATAATATAACCATTTCAACTCGTTTCAACTGTAAAATAAAAAATATATTTATTTTTGTTAGAAAAATCATTAAAATTGTCCCTATTAGATTTAAAACTTTGAATAATTAACCAATGATGGTTAAAGTACAATAAATTGTATGATTTTCATGGCATGCCTTTTAAGTTTATGCTTTTTTTTTTTCTACCAAGACATAAGCTTGTCAAACTTTCATAAGAACCTTTATACCTAACAAATACAACTTGCAATAGAAAATCATACGCATGCCTCTTCAAAGAGGTCAGAAAATTGGCGAGGAGAGAAAAAAAGGTGCTACCAACATATATTTGGGTCAAAGACGCTTCAGCTTCATAAGAAAAAAAGAAGTTCAATTATGCTATAATTTAACTGTAATGAAAACAAGAGAACACAATAGCTATTGGGTTTAATTATAGGGATGAGTGGATTTTAT
>Ga0307509_10008255_pt1 | contig 13314 bp, 16 predicted proteins | sample 10_EM_MG_FD_202245 | JGI IMG/M metagenome (GOLD analysis project Ga0307509, IMG submission 202245) | Populus trichocarpa ectomycorrhiza microbial communities from riparian zone in the Pacific Northwest, United States - 10_EM | ecosystem: Host-associated > Plants > Roots > Unclassified | place...
CCCCCCTCCCCCCGCTGTTTATTCTCTCATCGGAACCCTACAGCTAGTTTTTCTTGGAGTAGAAGCTATGGAAGTGATGGATCTTCCTCTATTCCGCTAACAAAAGGGGTTGGTAGAGCAGATGTAATCTAGTTCTGGAGAATTTCGGCTTCTCTCGTCTCAACGGCAGGGGGTACCCCTCCTCGGAATGGCACGCTTTTATTTTATTTTATTCTTTTTCCTATTTGGATACCTTACGGTAGTTAGAGTTGGTGAAGGACTTCTTAATAACATGCATATTTATGAGCTGCTTACCCCCCAGCCTGAGGAAATGGGTCGTCTAGTATTGGCTTTGAGCTGGTGTTGCCAGCTGATAGTTGGCTTGGGGTACGATAGGGCATTCGGAGCATGGAACACTAAACTAATGCTGGTTCATGCTTTAGGGGGGGGTTTTTTTTTGGCAGGTCCTTGTTTTCGAGTTTAATTCAGGTCAAATTTGAGAAATAGTGGACGAGGGTAGTGGGTAGTCGTGAGAACTGGAGTTCACGATTATGGCTTGGCACACAGAGAAGGAATATGATAGTAAATAACACCCCCGCTTTCCCGACCCATTGCCCCCTCAGCGACAAAATGCGTTTCTCTGATAATTGCAGAAGACGAGAGTTAACCCCTCCGGAGAATATGTAAACATGTATTGTGGTGGGTTTCATAGATCGGTATAGGCGCAGTCATCCTCGCTTAGAAAGCAAAATTTGTTCGGTGGTTGTGTGGTTGCCCAAGGGCCCTGTGTGAACTCCGGACGTTTTTCACCCCACGATTGTGGGTTATAGGGTTTGGGATATAAGTGTTTCTTGTCGATGGAGATGATTTTAGGTTTCCATTCTGTGGGGTCGGCAGTTCGAGATGGATAATGCAGGCACACCGGAAGCTCTTGTATGGCGTCATAACATTTTGGTCTTACGGTTTTACTTGTCTAGTATCTATTAGTATCGGAGGAAAAAAAAAGGTTGAGTATTTTTGTGTTGGGTGGGTGGAGCAGACAGCCCTAGAAAACGAGCCACCAAGCATCTATTATTATCGAATTGTAGACCCTGGTCGAGTGTTAAGATGGGCAAATATTTTAAGGGGGGTCTTGGCGGTGTGGCGAAGTGGGGGAGGAAAGAAAAGAACGACGAAGCTTCCTACTGGGTGATATTATGCTTGGGTCGATTAGTAGTATTTGCGTTCGGCCGGGGGATTCACCAGCGGATATATATCGCCCGGCAAGGTATGGATTTCCTGTATTGACCTAAAGTTTTGTTTCCGTAGGGCTATGCACTGAGGGGAGCTCATCAAGTGAATTTGTGGGGGTCGGTTGTCGTGAGGTCAGGATCATGATATCTCACCTGTATCTGGCCATTATCAAAGAAATAGTTAGCATTACGAGCGGTTACCTGAGGCTGGGGTGATTAGATTTTGTGGTAACTGTGGATAATAGCTACACGATAGAAAAGAAAAAGTGAGCATTTGGCATGAGTTATAGTTTTCTGCTGAGGAATTTTCTCTGGTTGGATAACCTCAGGAGGGAAATAGCTATATACGAGTACCTTTGCGTTCGGACCCCCTCCGATAATTCGGAGGAGTCTACTACGATACCTATCATAGTCCCGGCTTGTGTCTATTGTTGCCGGTTGGTGTATAACAATCTATGAAAATATAAGATGGCATACCAGTTGATATTTTGTTAAGGTAGGACACGTGCTGTCGCAGCACTCTACATTATTTGCTCTACGCTATATTTGCTAGGGTTTCGCCAGGAGCCCAGAAACGTGTCGCGTCTAGGGGCTAAACTAGATGCTCGGGCATTGTACTTGTTTCGCCGGGTCATAGATTATCATTCGCACACTCATTTTTGAATGAGGAAACTTGAAACTCATTTTTGTACTGAGGTGTAATGAAGCTGCGTCTGGTTATTTCTTGTGACTAACAGGAAGAGAGCGTGCTAGTCTCAATTGAAAAATTCCTAGGTTTCGATCATTTAGTGCTCTTTTTTTTTTTTTTCCTTTCAAAAGTATCGGCCTATCTCAATCGTATATAGGCCCAAAATCCTACGCTTCCGGATCGGCATTCAACTCAAACCTTATGAAAGCAGTCTTGGCGTCCAATCCCGCCTCGCCTATATAAAACTTCTTCCGCCTCCACTCAATGCACGGTAAAGAACCTTAACTTACCAGTCAACTCGACAACCTCGATGGAAAATTCCAAAACAACGAGGGCGGGTTGCGCCACCACTCACCAGCGCCCGAAGAGCACCCAATCACTTCGAAATTCCCGGGACCACGGCAATATTCTTCCACTCACCACCACCGCCACCGCCGCCACCACCATCCACCCTTGGCCTTCCAAACCCCCCCGGAAAGATCGCGCCAAACGTTACGCACCTTATCCGACACGTCAAGGGGAGACACCGGCCAGAGGCAAAGCCCACAAAACACCCCGGACAGATAGTGCCAAATATTACCGGCCTTATACTAGGCCTAACGAGAAGACACCCACCGGAACCAAACCCTCCGAGTGTCGAGTCGGGGGGAGATCTGGGGGATTGAAGGACGGAGCTCCTTCTACGGTCGAAGCTTTCAACGTTGGGTTAGAGGAGGAACAACGCGGTTATGATGGCGATGACGAGGACGGATGGAACTTTATGGAGGGTGATTCGAACTCTATGAGGAGGAGGATTAAGAGGTTTTGTTGGCGCGGGAGGGTGTTTTGGGGGAGGAAGCTTGATAGAGTTGGGAAGTTCCTGAACGAGTATTAAGTGTGGAGAGGTGGGGATATTGTTGTCATAGGGGGGGGAATGATGGAGGAGGCCCGTGCGGGGTGGCGAAAAATAATAATTGGACTTCAATCCATCTGGTGTGACTTGCGGCGGTCTTTGGAAGACAGTTGGCTTGAAATTTTTGATGTAAGATAGTGCTTGAGATATTGTTCCTGCCTTCCTCTTACCCTGGGTTGGCTATGGTGTATATTTTCCTTGCTCTCTATTTCTCCGATGCATAGGCTTGAAATGGGTTGTAAAGTAATGCATAAGTGTGGCGAGTTGAGTCGGTTGTCAAAGTTGCTTTTTTGTGTGCCCCCCGGGGGGGGGGGGTGTTGAAATTATAAATTGATTTGCTGTTGCTGCGCGGGGTCGGAATTTGGTTGCAGTGGGGGCGTTTGTATGATAGGTTACAATACCGTAAAAACTCGGTAAATCCACTATCGGAAATCGGGCCCCTAGCGTTCGTAATCCGAGACGAAACACCCCGAGAAGGAATAGTATTTCCTAGACAAGGTATAGCTTGGAGAGGCTGAGCTTGTTGGATCTCATTAACTGATATTCGTAATTTTGTTAACCTACTCCTCTAAACCTGTTGGGGTTTGGTGGAGCCGTGCTCTTGAGATCCTCGATAGTGGATCTACCGAGTTTTGACGGTATATCTACTACTTTGGCTTTACTGCTGGTATGGCCTACCGGTATCTACCGGTATCCTATCTAGCCAGACTTAATCCGGTGGTAGGTAGCTCCAAGAGGCGTCCACATAGGAAGTAGCTATTCGGTGAGTCGTTGATTCCCTATTCTTTACACATACACCGGTTCAGTTAAGGGTTCTGTTAGAGCATCGTTTCCTCGGGATTGATCCCTCCCTGCTTTAGAAATATCTCCATCCTGTGATCCCGGTACGATATCTCGCTGCCTGTACCCAGGGTACGGGACCCCCGGGGCCACAGGAATTTACGCCCTGCGCCTTGTTATCTGTTACCGAAATTTGAAATGCGTGATTTCGGGAACCCATAAAGATGCTACACGGTACAATCCGGCGAATTCTTGAACATGCTGATGAGGAGCCCACCAGAATATATTCTTTCCTGGATAGCGCTGGTAGATACTGGTTTCTGGTATTAGTTAACAAGTTTCGATGTGGGGGAGTTTCATGCGCCCCCCCCCACTGTTGCTGTGGAGGTTCTATGGAAACCTGTAGTGTGATATATTCGGTCGGGGAATATTGTGGCCAGCGGGAAAGTGCCAAGTGTTGATGACTATTCTGGGGTCAAGGTGTTGGGTTTGTAAGCAAGAGGCTGAAGTAACCCTAAGATTCACTTGGAGGGTAAAGTGTGTGTGAGGTGGTTAATTTTTGGGTTTTCATTTTCGTGAAAACTTAGAAAGCCCCAGCCTGGTAAGGCCCATAGTGGAGGAGCATTGTGAGTACCGGTATCAGAGTTTGTCGCTCTGCATAGCTCTTTGGTTTTTTTTCGTGACTTCTCCAAAGGAGAGGAAGCGAGGAGAAATATAATAAGGACTTATGCTGACCTATAACTTTGAACATAATGTCTTTGAGTACTCCATGCGATCTTGAGATGCTTTCTCGGATACTTGTCTAAATATCTGCTGGTGGGTCCTCATCCGCCATAGCGTTCTGGGCACCTTTTGGACCTCATGCTATTCAAATTTCAGACCTCCATCCGTGCCATACTGCATTTTCGGGAGAGTAAGCCATACCGTAAGGGCTCAAATAAATGGGCTAGATATGATACTAGAGTCTAATAGTTCATCTTATTGAGCGGGGAGGAATAAAACTGCATAAAAAAAAAGCTGCTCTCCGGAACGTAATAAAAAAACTCTGGACCTTGCTATCATACAGGTATCATAGGAGAGGTAGCTCCGAAGCCCTAGCACAAGGTCCGACTACGGTACCGGTACTCGAGTTCCTAGGGTAGTACCCGGCGGATAGAGAACATACCGGTAGCAGGCCAATGATCTTCGAGAGCGCCAACCTCACGCAAGGAATGTTTACTGCCGGAAGAAAATAACAGGGTTTATCCTGGAGACCTCAGGAGGCTACTTGTGGCTCTAGAAAACGGTTTGAATATTCAGCTTCTTTTCTTGACTCTCAGTTTTGCCTTTAAGTTACCTTATCCTATTTCTACGAGCACAAGGCACTGTGCGCTGGATGAATAGTCAATACGGTAGTCTAGGTGTAGCTAGCTGTCTCTCACTTCATGACTGGTGTCCCATACCCCGGTCAAATCAAAGATTTGTGCGATCGCATCTGTAACATTGTAAGCGAGCTCTTTTGGCGCTGTGCAGGATAGAGCCCTTTGAGGGTCGCATAGCCGCCTGAGTCACCAAAGGCGCGTAGAAAGGGCCACACAGAAATATACGCGGCCGTGACTGCCGGGAACCCGGGAGAAACATCATCCTCGGGGCGACATTGGCACTAAAAAGTAAAAGAATCCTGGACGATATATGACTATCATATTGATTAAGGGCTTGAAGTGCAAGTGATCTCATGAGCGCAGGAGTTCCCTTTTTTTTTTTTTTGCTAAACTCTGCAGTGGTCGGAGGAGGTGTGGGAAGGACGTGCTATGCGGCACGGGGTGTCGGGTGTCGGTCAAGATACCTGTAAAATACCGATACAGTACGAGTACTTTTGGTTTCCTCTGATCGGCAAGCCCGGCCCAAGGCGGGAGGCTATCAATGATTGTATGGGAGGAGTACCGTTATCGTCAAGAGTATGATCCCTGGAGCCTATTTCCACTCTTAGGAAATGACTGGTTCGTATTGAGTGGCTCTGCGATTGTGAAACCTAGAGCCTGGCGACCTACGGTACAGATATTCGAGTTTCACTACTAACGCGCAAAATAAGGTAAGTTATGGTGCACTACGGTACCGTACTCGGTGCGTGGTGGCAACTCACACTCCAGACGAAAGGTTCTCTCAACCCAGCTCATTAATGCTATCTATCACCATTCATGGTACCTCGAGGCTCCTGAAGCCCCGATTCTGGTTGCCCTATCCTCGCTCCCTCTTTTGCTTCTTTGCGATCGCTTGTGTCACTATTGGCATGATTTGGTTGTGGAATACCGGTACTCGAGTAGGTTGAGGTTCCTCGGTATTCGGGTATTTTTGGTGGGGAGTACGATCTTGGCGACAAAAGTCGTCGGCATCCCCCCCATCTTACACCAAAAATGCCTGATTACTCACAACTCACCTGAGAGCAATATTGAATTAACAAAACCAATGTCATGGTGTAGGTAATTGCCTAGGGTTTCGGCATAGAAATTATGAGAGTTTTACCGCTCCACTATGAGGGCTGAGAACTTGGGATCTGGATTAGATATTGTTGCATGTCCCTTTTGTATGGGAACCTGGTACTACGGAGGCCTATAACGACCAACTCGCCACGGAACGACAAAACAAAAAACATTACATTAAAAACACGAAAACTAATTTAGATTAACAACAAAATTTCACCAACCGAGAGAATTAGAGTACAATTTCAAAGAAGTAACATGATGCTCAATACGGAATGTGGAAAAAGAAGAGATTTGAAAAGAAAGAAAGAAACAAAAGAAACTAAAACACGAGATAAAAGAAATAAAAGAAAACAAGAAAACAAGAAAAGAAGCACCACAGCCAAAGATGGAGGAGGACGTGAAGTTGTACATTTTGGGCACCTAAATATCTTTATACTTTTGGATCCAGAGCTTTAGTTTGTGACCGAGTTCGCTTAAGGACTGGTGATCCATTAGAGTGAGGTCTGGATGGTGAGGATGAGGTAAGTTGAGACCGAGACCGTTTAGATAACTCATATCGGGCGGCTGGTGGGAGTGGTGGTGAGGATGGTGGACTTGCGGTTGGTGTTGTTAGTGGGGAATTGTCAACCTGGATTACGGGAGCATGTGTATCGTGTATAATATTTTGAACTACGATGGCTAAAAATAGTCAGTCTTATTTGCCGTTTCTAATAGAAGTCAAAATAAAGTAGGAAATAACTATATACCCTCATTGGTAGAGCATGAACTCAGGGGTTGTGATTGGGTAGATTGGCTGAAGGTGGCAAGATGGGGGAGAGGTGAATGCTTCCCATAGCTATTGTCGAGGTTGATCAGGTACGGATCGATTATCTATATTCTGACATTAGTAAATGTTATTCCATTAAAGAATCTAATTGCCGAGAATTTTAAAAAAAAAACCTCTCGTGTGAAACAAAGGGGAAGGGAAAAGACACTACCAAGCTTGATTTATTGTTAAAATTAGAGTAGGACTTGTGTCGCCGGTGAGCTAAGTCACTGGTGTTGGCAGAACCACTTGCGAGCGGAGTATTAAGTACGGTAAAAGGGACTTCCTCCGGATCACTCTGATTGTCCATCTCTTCTAAGTCAAATGTAGAATTTCCCCGCTCAAGTGGCAGCTTGGGTCTTCCCATACGGCCTGCCCGTGGAGGAGGGATGGGATCCTCGTCAGGATCAAACAGTAATGTATATTCTAAGGCGAGAAATAGAGTAGGATCCGTGACTGGTTTTGAACCTCGCTTGCTATTTGAGAGGCGAGAATGCGGGAAATATTTGAAAAGAATCTTCCCAAGCGTAGTAGGTGTAAGATATTCTCGTTCGGGTATACGAATACCCCCTCCTGCAGCATTCCAGCTGAGAAAAAAAGAAATACGGTCAATAAAGGGTACTAGTCCTATAGATTAGCTGTATTCTAGTGGAAGATTGAATGTAGAAAGAGTTTAATATAAATGGGAATATTACGATTAACTTCTTTACTTTGATTGTAAGGTAGGAGTTTTACAAATTCCTGCCATAGCCAGCTGTGTGAAAGCACATGACAGTTGAGGAATTTAGTCCACCCATCATATTCCCCACATATTACCTGTTCTAAAGTACTCGGTTCAAGAATAATAATTTCAGACCCTTGAATGGCCTGGAACCGTTTGGACTCATGCTTGCTGGCATGCCGAAAAACAAGTCGGAGTTGATATCGCACCTCTTGAGTTTCCGGCAAAGTAGATAAGCTAACGCTCCTCCGCACAGAAGAATGTTCCTTATTACGACTTAGGGCTGGAATTCCGGGTGCTAGCGTCGCACTCCCATGGAGATCTTGGCGGTAGGTTTGATGTGTTGTCTCATTGCGGGAGCGGGGGATGATACGGGACTGCGAGCATATCTTGGAGGATAATGGACGAGAATTGCCTATAGCAAGTGAGGTAACTCTCTTTGGTCCAAGACGGGCACTGCTTACTGCTCGCTCTAAAGCTTGGTGAGATTCAAATTGGGTTCCTAGACTTGAGGTAGGATTTTTGGCCGAAGGATCTAATTCTTAAAGTAGTCAGAAAACGAGTGATATTTGGTGCTGATGATATTGAATAGAAAGAACATTGGGACTAGGCCGGAGGGGAGGGGGTTCTGGCAATGCATTTAGAATAAGAGGATACTAATTCTAACAAGAATACGGTCATAGATAGCCGGACACTTGTATTCTATATCCGGATGGGTAGTGGAACAGAAATAAGGAAATAGTTGACTTCAAAATACTTCTGTGATGCGAGTGTGTCAAATTCAACCAGACTAAAACCCAATCTCGAGTATCACAACACTCTTCCATGGTTAGGTATAGATGGAAGGGAATCTGGAAGATGCTTTTCAAACGAGATAGAGGAAGGTTTATACAAAAACTTGCCATTATGGATTGAGTTCCAATTATGAGACTCAAGTTGAGTATCATACAATAGCGGTTGAGAGCAACGCGTGCACGATATTAAGGAAATATGAGAGGGAAATGGATTCGGTGGTGTTGTTGCTGGATACATGCTGTATTGACTTCCAGGCTTTCGTTGAAAACAGCCATCACAGTAGGGATCATCAGGATTTGGTGGGGGCATAGTACCAATGAGATAAATGATCAAAAATAGTTGTCAAAGTGCAAATATCAGAAGGAATTAAACTTGAAGAGCGACATATAAAGGAAGAGGGAGTGCAACTGCCTTCTACACCATGGAAGATACACCCCTTTAAGTCTTTCTATTGGGATACTTATAATGTCTTCTATTATCTCCTTACTTGAACCATACAAGTATGTGCTTTGGATTTGGTATATTTTTGAAGATCAGACTCTGAAAGCGACACATAATCTTCTGCATACTCACCACCCAGAGGTGGAACTACTGCAACAGAATTCACAACATGCCAGCGCATATCCTTCAGAACGAACCCTATGTCGTATATTTCATGAATGGAATTACAGTAAAAGGGAACTAGTCATGCGGAGTCCAGTATTACAACAGGCAATTCAGGAGCGACTATGGACTTTATTCTATGATCTTGCACTATTGGATACAGAAATTATGCTTTTTCTCAATACTGAAGGGTTTCATATTTCACTTCGATCGTAAGTCTCTTATCTCTTCTCTGTACGAATCTGTATGGCCCATCCTATCACCGAAGATAAAACTTTCTCTCTGGTTATGGCAGAGAAGCTTGATAGACCTATCTTCTCAAGCAATTTGAATATTCAATAGCATCCTAATCTCCTGGATTTGATTTTTTTGAAGATTCTGTCGCCTTTGCTGCAGGCTTTTAATTACAAATCTTCTTGTAGGTAGACCTACTGGAACTCTATAGCCGTGGGAGGGTACTGTGAGCAAGGCAGGATGGCAGGCTGTTTGGGATATTGACCGAGTAGGATATGGGAAAGCAACAGCCGATATTTGGTGGACTTTATTGGAGAATTAAGCTCCACAGTTATTGGCATGCTAGTACGACAAAAACTCACCAAAGTCACCGGGCATCAGAGAATATGGAAGTGCTCAGACTTCACTGGACGAACGAAGTACCATACCACCTTATTTTACTGTCCAATTGGCTCAGTAAACCGAGCTTTTATTGTATCCCCTACACCACAGGGGAACTCAGATTCTCAGCTCACTGTATAGTGTCGCTTGGTACAGTTCTAGCAGCATCTTGCTATCCAGAACCATCCTTCTTGGCCTGACCTTTCTTGCGCAAAATCTTCAAGCAAGGTGATGGTTCAAATGCAGAGTGAAGTGCACAACAGATCTGCGACTGGGACACTGAGTTTGGTGAGTTTTTACTGCTTCAGCTAGGGTGTACATAGGGATACTCATAAGATACTAAGGCTGCATGTTCGGGCTGAGCTGGCATTATAGGCCTGAAGTTTAAATAACTACTACGTATACTGATTCTCGTATTTTATGAAAGAAGTAAATGCTAATTCGAGATTGCCTTTTGGTGACATGCAGTATGCAGCGGCTGCGACTTGGTCTTGGCATGAGGCGCCGCTTTGAGCACAATCACATACCTGCACACAACGAGCTAATGCATAATGCACTTAGACAGCAACTTAGTCACGGACATGCATATGCCTACGGTCGCCGACATTTATATACTAGTCTAAAGCGAGCAGGTATACCAGTTGCCAGAGATAGGATGTATGAGCAGCTACGGCTCCTGGATCCTGCAGGTATTGCCTCACGGCCCTTTGCTTTGCAGCGAACACCCTGTGGTACATATCATGTACCAGGACCAGACTTTGTTCTTTCTGTCGATGGCCATCATAAAATGAGCGAATATGGAATAGAAGTATATGCTGGTATCGATGGATATTCCAGGTAGGTGGAGTTCTGGCGCTGGTATTAATAGGTTACAATTCACTAAAGGAATACTATTGACTCTAAGGTATATTCGCTGGATTCATGTTGGGATTGCGGCAGGAACAGGAATTGCGATCTTAAAGCAATACCTTAATCTCATAGAAGATACAAATATTCTACCACGAGCAATTCGGTCAGACCGGGGAACTGAGACAACTATGATGGCCAATGCTCATTGGCAGCTCCACCGAGCGCATAATATAGATATCCACTTTGAAGATATCTATTGGTATGGTACTTCTACTTTGAACCAGCGCATAGAGTCCTGGTGGCGGCAGATGAGTAAAAGTCAAACTCTGGCCTGGAAGGTTCGTAACTGTTGGTAATACAATATTAGCCATTCCAACTTGCTCCCCACTAGAGAGGACATATATTTACTAACAACCTCCTAATAAGACCTTTTTTGATAGTCTTCGGGACACAGGGCACTATACGGGGGGATATGCTGATTAGGTAGCATTATTCTACATTTATATGCCTATTATCCGGAGAGAAATTTATCGATTTGCTGATCTCTGGAATACCCACACAATTCGATATCAACGAGGGCGCCCAAATCTTCCCACCGGAAAGCCAATTATCCTCTACCATCACCCAGATCCTCCGGCCCAATCATATTCGATACTTCCTTGTCCTGATACTCTAAAGCTGCTTCAACAAGATGTATATAGCTATGGTAAATTTCGTCTTCTAATGTCTGATCTTTGTGCTTATAGGAATTATTTCTACATAGATCCCGACGAATATCTTCCAAAAGCAACCCAAGAATGGTGCTTGATGCAACTCAACCATATTGGGATTCAAGGACCAATTACTTCTAGTATGAAGTATGAAGATGGAATACCTACCCATAGAGTCGCCTACCTCTACCTACGGGAGATGGGAAACAATTTTATTAGACGTGGGGGTGATCTAACACTGTCGGTCAAACCTACGGGAACGTATTCCTGGGTTGGAGTGGGTGAGCCTGTATCAGAAGTACCGAATGGCATAGTGATAGATTTAGACATCGATCAACATTTGGATGAAATGGACTCGATTGATATTTCACCAGAGTTATATCCGGAGATGGATGGCCTTGCTGCCGGAAGTGAGTGAGGGTATGGGACAAAGTATACGTACATATTTCAACAATCTTACCGATTACTACTAGTAAGTACTCAGCCCGCTTCCACCTTCCGTCTTCATCTTCTCTTTTTATCCGTTCCTTTCCTCCAGATTTTACCTATTCTACTCTTTCTATTGATCTTTACTCACAGCTAATTTGTTTTCTGGATTCCGGGATTGGTAACTCAGGCAGGCATAGGACAGGGGTTTATTCGGTTGTGTGGATATGTGAGTATTCAAGAACAATCCTGGAGTGTGCATACCAGAGAAATGCTTACTGTGCTTTTGCGCTCAGAGCTGATAGGTATTACACACTGGGTACTATAGGGTCTTAGTTTTGTGGTCTTGTTAATTCCTTATGTTTTATGCATAATTGTTTATCTGAGTCGTTGTCCTTAATGTTGCATATCGCATAAAGGATTCCTCTTTTTTACTAAAATATTTTTTTGTCTATTAGTTTTTGCTTTGGTTTTGTTTTAGTTTTTTTGTGGTGTGTTAATGCAATAGTACTTTGAGGTCTTCGTTGCAATGTTTTTTTGTTTTGTTGTTTCGTGGCGAGTTGGTCGTTATAGGCCTCCGTACTGGTACTGTACAAAGTTACCCACTATCATTCTCTCGGCATCGCACCATGGGCATTAAGTAACAGAGCCCGCCACTTATGAATAATGATAATATCTAGATCACTCTGAAGGCTCTGGTGTATTTTGAATTTTTTTTGCAATCAATGATGCTGAGATTTTGTTAAGTGAAATTGCCCATTTTTGGTGTAAAATGGGGGTGCCGATGACTTTTGTCGCCAAGATCGTGCGGGCTGTGCGCCATAACTTATTTTGCACCAGAGCATTCCATGAGCTTCGATAGTTCCTACGGTAGTTCTTCTCGCCATAGTAGCCCCAAGCATGCCGGCTTGTCATCAGGGATATGATCGTACCATACTCAAAGAGGAGAAACTATCACAGGGAAATTCTTCCAGGTCTCATATTAGCCTTGGATCCCTCGTAGATATGGCTGGATGCTATCATACCAAGGGATTGTCACACCACAAGCCACATCGCCCCGCTTTCTTCATCTCGACTCACAGAAAGTTTATAAACTACTCCGATACCCCTAAAGATTACCGCACCATTTCTACCCTCAACCAGCATTTTTAACAGAGCATCATGGCCCACAACGCCCCCGGCCGCATCATTAGATCCGACGAGCGTAAAAATATTATGTGTTGGCTCTCTCCACTAGAGCCATACGATAGACACCAAAGCGTGCGCACCGGCCGATATTGGGGCGTTGGGGGTTGGCTTTTGGAAACGAGTGAGTTTCGGGAATGGAGGGAGTGTTGGGATGTGTGTGTGATACGTGTGTGAGGTGAGATGTTCGTTAATGACTAGTCGTACAAGAGAGAAGACTACTTAAAGGAAATCCCATGCCAAGCCCACTCCCGCACAACCAATGATAGACCTAACCCATAGACATGACCTAAGTGGGTAGCCGTACCTCAACATATCGTAGAGCTAATAGAGCTAACACTAATAGAGCTAACACTCCCCCTACGGGTACCACACGTACTTTTGTATATAGCAACAAACGAAAACAAACAATGATATCTATACTCCAATGGAGTAGTACAAAATGGTAGAAACAAAGGAAATTATTAGAGTAGTCCACACATACGAACAAACTCCAAATGCTTGCTAACTACTAAAGGTTTGGTTAAACCATCTGCAATCATCTTATCCGTCCGGCAGTAATCCATTACTAC
>Ga0307509_10008256_pt1 | contig 13314 bp, 18 predicted proteins | sample 10_EM_MG_FD_202245 | JGI IMG/M metagenome (GOLD analysis project Ga0307509, IMG submission 202245) | Populus trichocarpa ectomycorrhiza microbial communities from riparian zone in the Pacific Northwest, United States - 10_EM | ecosystem: Host-associated > Plants > Roots > Unclassified | place...
ACGCGGTGCCGAGCCGTGTCGCGTGAGGAATTATCTCTCTGCTAATTACCCCATTATGGCGTCCGCGGAAGACGTCCAGCGGCTCTTCCTGCAAGCCCTCATGTCCAGGAGGGTCGTAACAAAAACTCTCGCCAGGTTGCTCCTGAGAAAGTGTGTGGAAGCCGTCAAAGGTCTGTCCCCACACCCTGTTCCTGAGCGGATAGCGCCTGAAGACTTGACGCCCTGCAGTCGCGAATGAGGACCTAGATATCCAGATCCCGGATAGCGACGATTCCCTCAACACGTTCGTAGTCAATCTCAACTCATCTTTGGATAAACTGGATCTGGAGATTGTGCCTTTCGTGGATGGGCTCACCGGGAACCAAGTCTACATACTAGTTCGTTCGCGTCGTCATTCGCGTCTTTTACTCCTGTCAGGGGGCTAATGTGTTCACCACGCAGGCGAACCGGAAGGGTGACGACATTGCGCAAGTAGCCTCAGATTATTCGCCTGCAGAGTTGGCCTATTTCAAAGTTCTCGTGGGTCCCTATCGCTGCTCCTTTTCGACCTCCCATTTATGCGGCTTGGCGATTCTAGGTCGAAATGATCGTCACGGCACCAAATTCATCCTACTGTCTTTCGTCGATGGCGGCCCTTCGTGAAAGCCAGTCTCTCAAGTCTACTTTTACGAAGACCCACGCGGAGCGCGTGTTAGACACATTCGTCGCTCGAGGGTGGTTACACAAGAGCAAGTTCGTACTTCAACTCATCGCGGTGATCCTTCTTGTCACGGCGCTCACCCTAAAATCGTTATATACAGGAAGGGGAGGTACTCCCTAACGACTCGCTCTACAGTGGAACTCCAAACCTACGTCACGAACACCTTCCCGAACGATATTCTGCATTGCACCGTATGCCACGAGATGGTCTTTCGTGGGATCAGGTGTTCTACCCGCAATTGCGAGGGCACGCTTCACAGTCACTGCTACGCGGCGTATAAGCGGGCTAGGCAGACTTGTCCTGTGTGTGACGCACCTTGGAACGGGGACTCGGAGGGGAAATTAAAGAAGGTTGGGGAAGGGGCGTTCGTGGAGGGTCAAGACAAACACGCGAGGGCCCGGAGGAGGTCAGATGACGATGAAGATGAGGACGAGGATGAGGTGGTGTATCATGAAGGTGAGGACGGAGATGACGCCGAAGCAGGAGGGGGCACCCAGCCCTCACAGACGCAGAAGAAGGGGAAGGGGAAGGGGAAGGCAACGGCCAAAGGGGGAGCGAGTGCCAAAGTAAAAGGGAAAGGGAAAGCACGGGATGAGAGCATGGAAGTGGACGAGGAGGAGGAGGAGGAACCCGCTCCCAGGAGGAAGACCATGAGAGGGAAGGTCACGGAGGACGGAAGCGAAGACGGTGGGGAGGAGGAGGAGGAGAGACCGAAACGAAAGAGTCGGCGATGATTTTTTTCAGTAGGTCAACCCACCGGAACGGCGTATATCGTCGGCTTACTGGTTTCGTGCCCCACATGTGTCCGTTATAGTAGGCCCTCTCAGTGACGTTGCTTATACTACTCGCTGGCTCGTCCCCCGTCCTCCGTGAGAACTTACAATCTGCCGCGCTGGATATACCTGATCTGATTCAGAATGGGCAAAAAAAATACATTCCAACCTAATATGCCGGCACCGAAAGGGAAAGAAAACGATGATAAAGTATATACGTAAGAGTATGCCTATCCGGTCATCGACTGCATGGATCAGTAGGAGGCGGGGATATTAAAGAGCACCGCGCGGTTTGATGGTGAACTCGAAACATAAAGCGAGTAAGATGTGGGGAAGAGACGGCGGTGACGATAAGTGTACGTGATAGGTGAAGGGAGAACGCCCCGTGAATCTACAACGGATTAGATGGCCTTGCCAAGAGGAAAACGTGCGACGGGCTTACCAAGAGCGGAAGAAGGTTGGGGTTAACACACCCGGGGCAATGGAACCCGGTAGGACGTCACCAACGGTAGCGCTTTCGACATATCTACAACTCTCTTCTCCCGACTACCCCGCCTGATGACGGTGTACGTCGAGGAGAAGCAGGAGTATTTGGCTCGCGGGATGGCTCCACTGACGTAGATATGGGCAGCGAACGCCCGGAACCTGCCTGCCGTCATATCGACAGACGCCAGGGCTGTGATGTGATATGTTGTGTCGGCAGGCGTGAAGGGTGTTGATCCCTTCGTAGTTTTATGACCTAGCTCCCTACAGAGCGTGGACCGGGGAGTGTTGAGCACCGAATAACGAGGTTGATTGAGATGAAACATTGTGTGAGCTTACCACATCATGAGGTGCTGGAACCTATGACCACGCCTTTCGAGGTCAACGCCAAAGTCGTCCATAATCGCGACGTAATTTCGGATCTCTTCAGGGGCGGGGATATGGGCGAACCAGCAACGCCGTTTACATTTTGGGAGGTTAACCCAGCCACACGTTGGGGTCGTTGCAACCATGTCTCTAGGGGCGTTTCTGAAGATAAGGAAGAAAGCGGCTGAGGCCTGAGGGGGAAGAGGGCAGGATGTGCGGTAAGCTCTGGTCAGTCGGACGATTTAAGTAGGAAGAACGAACGAGGGTGGGCACGCATAGCATGTAAGTCCAGTCTGAGGTGACAATGTCAGCGACGAACCGTCAGACCTGTTCTCGACCCAACAATGGCGTCGGAAAGTCTGCGATCTGACACGCCTGGGGCAACTATCAGGGACTGGAGCGTGATGATCATGAAACACACCGTCCCTGATTGGCCATGGGCGACAGAACGTCAGAAATGGGGATCTTCGCTCCCAGACCGCAGCTCCACTCATCGTGTGAAGGTGAGAAACATGCTTCGAGTCACCCTCACTGAAATGGAGAGGCGATTGGACGGAAGGCTGCACGAGGAAGGATCGGGGTCACCAGACGGTTAATGAGCCCCTGAGCAACGAGGGAGGGAGACGAACAGTCTGCCAAGAGCTGGATGATGGGAGTTCATCGTGCGTAAGGGTAGTTCCAATGCGCTCGGTTTGCGGCAATGAAAACTGCAAGGGAAAGCGTATAAAGCGCGGGCATCCGTTGTCGGCCTCTTGTCCCCACGCCAATCAATAGGTACGAGACAGACGGTAAACGGCGAATCGTTCAACTGCCGTTTTCTTCGACTGACCACCGGACTCCCTCAGACTCTCGCGTCAACCGCGCGGTGCACGTCCCCTCCAGCACGTTCGGGGTATTTCTTTGGAAAGCCTGTGAACGTTCATCTTCACCTGCCCACCGCTTTTTCACCGGTGCACATACCATTCCGGAGTCTCGATGGATCCCCTCACACCCCATGACTTTTACTTCGCTGGCCCGGAAGTGGAGGCCCCACATGGATATCGACCCGGAGGATACCATCCGGTACACCTCGGGGACGTTTATTGTCGGAGGTACAGGGTGATCCATAAGCTTGGGTTCGGAACCTATTCCACCGTTTGGCTCGCACGCGACCTCCAGTCGACCACTCAGACGTGAGTTATCATAGTCGTGGACACTGTTTCGTGACCATTCCCCATCACAACAACCTCAAAAGCTGACAATACACCCGTCAGCCGATATGTCGCCCTCAAGTTCACCATAGCTGAGCTTACCGGCAGGAGCTCCGAGATCAAGATCCATCATCATCTCGCCTCCCAATCAGGGACACACCCTGGATCCGATCGCGTCCTCGCTCTCTTGGACCATTTTAAGGTGCAAGGCGCAAACGGAGAACATGATGTGTTGGTGTTGCAAGTCGTTGGGCCTCACCTTGAGGCCATGTTCAACGAAGAATCAACCATAGTCCAACAAGCGATTAAATCCCTCATGCGTCAAGTCGCGCTCGGAACCTCCTTCTTCCACGATTGCGGGGTCACTCACGCGGGTCAGTCAAAGGCCACGGTTCTGTAAACCGATCGGAAACTCACGGGTGGATTCTAGATCTGCACAAAGGCAACATCGCGTTCGAGATCCCCGATCTCGACGGAAAATCCGAGGAACAGGCGATGATGGCCCTGGGCGTGCCGCGATGTGTACCAGTGATCACTAGGAACCAACTGCATCAGTCGGATTCGCATCCAAAATACCTGGTCCCCCCCGGGAGCCTGGTAGAGTGTGTGAAACAAGATGACCTCCGCGTAAAGATAATCGACTTGGGAGAAGGTTTGTTGCGACTGTCTCGATCGCGCTGCCGAATCCTGAGGTCTCGTAGCCTTTTTCAGTGCCGAAGTGCCTCGAAACTTGCGCATCCCGTTACAAGTTCGGGCGCCGGAGGCATTGTTCAACCATCTCTCGACGCTGCGCAGGATTGAATTCGGGAAGGAGGTAGACGTTTGGTCGATGGGGTGTCTGGTACGTCTCTACGAGATCAATATGGCGGCGCGAGACTGACGCTACAAGAAGATATATGAGCTGGCCACCTCAGGTTCTTTGATAGGCTGGTATACGCACGACGAAGCGAGGGCACTGCGCGAACTGACGGCCCTTCTCGGACCACTTCCAGAGGAATGGGTGGGCTCACTAGGTACGCACACTCGCCCGCAGAAGGTTCCTGCTTTTTGATGAAGTCCACAGGGGGATCGTATTCCACCGGCGCTCGAGACAACTCCTTCGAACAGAACGTCCGGTCGAGCTCAGAGGTCGACGATGCACCCGGATTGGCTGCACTACTCCAACGGGTCCTCGTGCTTGATCCAATGGGGCGACCGAGTGTGTCAGACCTCCTGGGTCACCCATGGTTCGCAGGCCCAGCTACTCCGTCTGGATCTGCATCGGAGTGAGATGCGGCCATCAAATTCGGACCGCTCTTACCTCTAAACACATACACGATAATTATAGTCGCTACGGTCCCGTGTACATTTCGTGTAGCTCCAGTTTGAATAAGATTGCCAATATCGACGGCTCGGTGGCCGGTTGGGGACGAAACACTCAGCTGTGTTTCACTTACGGGTAAGGGGATATGGAATGCTCCCGACTATCGTTTGGGGTGTGCACAGGTGTGCACCCGCCTCATACTTTCGCGTATCGATCCGAGGATGAGCAGCCGTGGGAAATCAAATCGGTGACATGGAGTGATTTGAATAAAGGTGGCGGGCCAACCTAAATCCTTGCCCCCACCCACGATATCCATGCAGGCACAGACGTCTTCCCAACTCCATCCGCCCTCCTCTTCTACTTCGTCTACCTTCGAGTTTACCAAGCGAAAGCGTTGGGCTGACCTCCTTATCACCGAATTGACCGAAGCAATCATCCTCATCCTCTCAACCCGATGCCAAATCCTCTATTGCAGCGCGGCCGTCAAGGAACTTCTCGGATGGAGAGACGAGGATCTGATTGATACCGAATTCCTTGACCTCGTGAATGGTGCGTAGGTACAACCAGTGGAGAGACTTATCCCTCTGTAATTCGCCGTTGGATGTCTCCTCAGTCGACGACCGCGAAAATTTCAAGAAAAACTTTGAACAATCGATCAGGGACAACTCCGATATGCAATCCTACGTTAGGATGCAAGCAAAACCCGATACACCGTCGCCACCCTCCTCCACCAGCGCCTCCGGGGCCGCGCCGAGGGTATCGGAGGTGTTGTTCGAAATTATCGGGTACCCCCATTTCGTAGAGGGCGATGAGTCGTGCAAGTGCTTCTTCGCCACCGCGAAGACGTACCCAAGCAGGAATACAGCCATGTGAGCCCCCCTTTCGTGCTCCGCCACTCCCACTCACGTGCGGCGTGGCACCGAGGCTAAACACATTCCTCGAGCTGAAGATGGAGAACCAGCGGTTACAGCATCGCATACACGAACTCAGGGCGCAAAAAGCACCATTCATGCAGACTCCTTCAACGTCGATGGTTCCTGCATCTGCGGCCTCAACCCTCCCATCAGATTTCGGAAGCAACCCATCACCCGCTACGTCATCCTTCCAAGTACAACTCCGGCAGGCTGCCGACCCACAGCCACCAACGGTTCTAGATCACACAGAGCCGACGGCGACAAACCCCAGTCCCATAACGCGGAATTTCGATGCCGCCGGTTTCCAGGAGGGCGAACAGGACGAGCCTGCCAAGAAAAAAGTACGCCGTATTCAGTGTTCGGTTGCAGCTAACACCGCGACGGATACCTGACATCATGTGTTCTAGACCAAGAAACAAGTTCCATCGACCTCGCAACGCGTTTGTGTGACGTGTGGGAGGACAGACTCGCCCGAGTGGAGGAAGGTTCGTCTTCGTTTCAGATGTTGCTTGATTGTCCGATGGAATTCCTTATGTAGGGTCCGCTTGGACCCAAGACGCTTTGCAACGCCTGTGGGTTGCGTTGGGCGAAACAAGCGAGGAAAATCGACGACACGAGCGAGGGTGGTGGAGCCGGCGCCTCCGTCTGACGATGTCTCACTCTGTGACGGCCTTGCGCCCGGGTGAGGGAGAACCCTAGTCTCGTCTCGGTGGCATCGCGTAGTTTTGTGCCCTTCCGTTTTGGTTTCGCATCGTTTAGAGCTGTACCCGTGCAACACTGTTAACTGTGTAATCTCGCCCGATTCCAAACACCAAGGGTTCCACCTCCTGCGATACTTGGATCATCCATCCAACGAAACGCAACTGTTTGGAGTGCCAGACCGATCGGATCGTGCTTGATCTTTGTACTCAGAACCAAAGTCTCCGCTGATGGGCGTCGTAGTGGCATGGAATTCTCTGTAAACCCACGGCCGATGACGAGCGCGAGCGTTATCATTCTAAGTGGTCTACAGACCGCGGTTCTCGGTGTCGGCGGACTTTGAATCCTGAGAACGAAAGTCCAGCGCTGCGGACTTTCGGTTCCCAAAACCACGGACTTAGATCCTTCGGGCGATACCCACTGGAGAATCTGTTCTGGCGCTGCCCTGGTACATGGCGCAATACATAAGGTGATAATAAGTTCCGCAGGCCCCCGCGGTGTAGGTCTGGTGCTTTCTTTAAAAAGAGCGGCGGGCAGCTCAGAGGTCGGATGGTCGCTTACGAGCACGACACACTCCGAATCCGGGGGGCCGCACACCAAAACGTTCGAACAGTGTGCGGTTCGCTCCACTGTCTGACGAAGACACCGCGTTGCCTACCGAAGAAGACATCCCTCTGGCTGTTGTTCCGGCTCGGATGCCCTGAGGGCACCTGGGCTTTCTCGTGTTGTCCCAACGAATCTCCGTGATTGAGGTGAGGTACTGCGTGCTCCCTGCGTTGGTCCGAGGGAGCGCACAGACGGCGGTCGATAAAATGGCGAATCTTCGCCGAAACGGTCGTCACGAACACCATAGCCTGATCTTGACCCCATTTCGTGTATACCATCTATTAATCGCAAGCACCATCCCTTTGGCGCAGTATCTCGTGTATATGTCGGGCCTGACCCGTCCAGCCCTTTCAATCAACTCCTCGGTCGTTCCTTCCTACTACAGTCCGCCATACCATTCCAAGCGAGATACATAAATAGTCACAGTTTGACGGAAGTTTCTCGATTTTGGATACGCCACGGGTTCCTGTGAAACATCCAAGTGTGAGTTCGGATCAATAGAAACAACTCACCGTTCATGGAACCCCCACGAAGTCATGGTCGTGGTGTGCGACCCGGGAACGAACGAAATAACCGCGGAAACGGAGGGCCCAAAGAGGTGGCATACGCTGGTTGGAGTCCCTCGGATGGCCTCTCCCGGTTCTTCTGGTGACGTTTGTGGGCCTCCCCCTTGGTCTCGGGTTCACTTTCAGCTCGATTGCCCTTTCTCGGCTGGTTCCTCTGCACTAGATTCCCCACCTCCCCCAGCTTTGCCGGACTTTCCGCGCCATGACAACAACAGTCACTGGCCTGGTCGCAGCCAACGGACGTCTTGCGAATACTTCGTTTTCGGAAGAAATGGGTGCTCTGGCCATACGTATGGGTATCGAGTGTGCATACATGCCCAACCTCATTGCGAAACGGATAACTGGTGGTGTACCGGGCATCCTCTCCCCGCCCAAATTTACTATAGGTGTCCTGAATATTCTTGTGCCGCCTCCCCCTGCCCGGGTGACCACCCTATGGAGACCCCAACCCAACCGTTTGGAAGAGGGACAAAAAAGGGCGAATGGGCACGAATGGGGAAGTTGGAGTTGCGAAACGCCAGAAGCCAGAAGTTGTGGGCTGGACAGGATCCGACATAATCTGCGGCCTCCAGTACTGTTCGACCTATTCCTTGCGACAACGACCTGGACGGCGGACAACTGGCTAACGGGGTGTGGTTTGGCGGAACGGCTTTTGTTGTGAACGGACTCCCCGCCGTATTCGGATCATTGTAATGCATTGTAATTTTCTAGCGTATCGCATCCCCAATCCAGAGAGAATAGTACTACAGGCAACTCCGAAGTGTGTTTGGTCTCAGTTGCGGACTAGCATCCCCCTGCTGAGCTCGATACCAGGGGGCAGATCTACGACTGAGCCATCCCTAGCCCTAAACCGATACCCGTCTCCCAGAGTATGCACCATAGAAATCAAGTAGATGGTTTGTTGGTCATCCTCACCCAGAGGTATGCCTTTGTCCAGCCTAAAGCCGGACCAAGCTTGCCAGAAGAGATACAGAACGATCGCGAGAACTGAGAATCCCAGGTCTAGTCTCCACCAGATCAAGAAACACAAGCCGGCGAGGAAAGTGCACATATGGGGGATTGCGTTCTCAGCCCAATACCCGAAACGCGCGATATCTGAGGGAGGCGGGAGCACGAATCCAGAGCTGAAGGTTATAGTGTCCAGATGGGCCATAGGAGATAGGAACATACAGCCTCCAACGGCAAAGGTCCAGAAGGGAAAGCAGAGCGCCAGGATGAAAATATGCAGCAGGCGTTGGATGGTCCAGAGAGGTGGCTTGGCGGCATCTTCGTCTCCCGTTGGGCCTAAGATATGGCTGTGTTGATATGCCAAGGTGGGACGGCGGGAGAGGTGGGGGGTGGGTGTGGATTTGAGGAAGTCGAAGCTCCCCATTGATGCCTGAGGCCATGGTTAGTTCAGAATGTGGTGTGACTCAGTGGACGAGCTGTCACAAACCATCGCGGGGGACGATATGGATGGTGATTCCACGACCATACGGTGGACCGCTTCAGTCGACTTTCTAACCTTGTAGGAGAACTGTAAACAATATCAAAGGGTCATCAGCTCTCGGGGAAGGCGCAAAAGTTTTCAGTTTAAACGGACGGTATCGCTTGGAGTTCCTGGCGCCTCGTTGGATTCCTCCTGATCCGTAGCGTCCCTCTGGAAGGCAACTGACCGACGCTACCTGGGGGTCAGAAGAAATTGCGGGTAACGGCTGCGTTCACTGAACCTTCTTGAGCCTCTTCGGAGTCTCGAAGACCGACTTGGCTGCCTCCCTCGCCTTGGACACGGCCCTGAAGAGCGGCCCCTTCCGCGGATGCTTCTGGAATGGCTGTTGGGATTCAAAACCGCCAGACTGCTTCGGCGTTTGGTCTTCTATTGCTGGGGAGAAGAGACTGTGGCGGGGTTCTTCATCGTTCGGTGTTGTGAGGCCAGAAGCAAAGGGAGAGTTGGTCGTGGTTTTATCGCTGTACGACGATTCGCCGGTCAAGGAAGGCTAGTTTTCTCTCTTGAGCCGACGGGTCTACGGAGTGCAACATAGACTCACCAGCCGAGATATGGTGGACATGACAGACGGACTTTCGACTATCGATGTTCGGATAGGAGGAGGGAAAGACGGAAAGCTCGGACCGACCCGACCGAACGAATCTGATCTGGCAACCTTGGGATCGAGTAAGCTGGGCATCCCAGAACACCCCCTCGGCGGAAAAGCAACGCTCAGGCGGTGGGGGAGCGTTAGTCGGACCGAGGTGGTCGTCTGCCAACCAAAGGTGGCGTATGATTCACCCCTGATTATCCCGTCGAGCTAACGAAGACAGGCCTCCGGTGATGCGCTTTGAGTGGGCTCCAGCACAAAGGTAGGGGTAGGAGAGTCGAGGGCAACTCGCCAGGAAAGTAGGAGGGTGTTACGTAGGCAGTTGGTGCGTATCGCGGCAAGCAGACGGCGTTTGGGATCTGTAGATTACTTCTCCGAAACTAGTACACGTACTACAGCGCGGTTCGCTTGATTTATACCTACAACAACGCCTCCCTTCTTGCCCGGGCTCCACAACACCGCCGTGGTACCCGTCTGCTCTCATCGATTCTCAGATCTCATATCTCAGGGCTTGGCCGTTGACGGTATTGTACGGTTTGATACATGAGACAGGGTTCTCCAGGCAACCCACCCCCCGGCATTTTCGGCGCAAGGTTTATTGTAACAATGATGGATCATTTTTATCGCGTTCATCTTGGGGGTCAACAGTGGGGGATACGGCTCGGCCTTCTTTCCCTAATCTATCGCGCACCCGGGCAATTACCGTAGCTTAGACGGCGCAGTAACCGCCATCGATGAGGAGGTCGGTCCCAGTCATGAATTTTGAAGCGTCACTTGCCAGGAAAACGATAGCACCCTGTAGTCATGAAATGTGTGACTTCGTGAGATTGTCTTTGCCGCCGTCTGGTATACTTACAGTCAAGTCTTCGGGCTGCGCCAACTAGAACAGCACAAACATGAGCGCAAACACCCGCAAAGGTCTCGGGACGTACCCTTCCCATCGGCGTAAGCCTTTCCCAAGTCTCCTTGAGCTCCGGTGCCCCATCCAGAATTGTTTTCGTGAGTTTCGTGAGAGTATAACCGGGGCTAGGGTTGCGCCTCGCCTGTCAGACGTTTCAAGAATTGAGCCGGATGTGACTGCGGTCTTGCCTCAGGGAGTTCACGCGAACCCCAGTTTTGGCCCATTCGACGGCCAAGCTTGTAGCCATATGCCTAACGGCTACACGAGAGGCGAATGTAACAACACCCAGAAACTATAATGTGGAGGCGCACCAGCTTTTGACGCGTTATATGGCGTTTGCGGCTGAAAGGTTGGGGCCGTTCATCACCTCGTGTGGAGTTGGTAAGTGGCTGCAGCTTACTTGTGGGACGTTAACGATCTAGGTGGATTGTGGTTGAACACAATAACTGCACCAATGGAAGAGCGAATTGGGCTGACCGATGCACTCATACTAGCGATGAGTATGATGCTCCCCCCTCCATTGGGAATCATAATCTTGGCAGCTTCACGAGCGGTGAGGTAGGCCCCGTGGACGTTAACATCAAAGAGTTTCTTAGCGCGGTCGAAGGGGTATCTGTGATGGGATAACTTTCGACTGCCCGTCGGGGGGGAAGGTTATTTGACCATACTCAAGGGCGGGGTAGTTCTCCACGATACCTTTCGAGAAGTGAGTTCGTGGGGAGCTGTGATACAGACAACGCCCGCACCAGCTGATGCAACCACGGCGTCAACCTTCCCAAACTTCTTTGTTGTCTGGTCAAATGCGTTCTTTACCGATTCCTCAGACACGACATCGCACTCGACGCCTATCAACTCAAGCCCTACAGGGTCGATCCCATTCTCCAGAGCGGAACCCAGAAGTTCCCCAGCCGCGGAGTCCGCCTCGGCCTGTTTGAGGTCCAAGATCGCCAGTTGTGTGCACCCGCTGGAATCGTCACGCACTTGGTTTACTTACATAACCCAGCCAGCAATAGAGCAAATTCAACGAACGAAATGACAAAAGCACGAGCAAACTCAAGCCCGAGCCCCCGGGCACCCCCTGTTATGAGGCAAACCTGTAGAGGGTTGGCATCTGTGATGATCGCTGTCAATCAGGGAGATACGCACTTTGTCCTGCATAGAGAAACACGAGAGCGTCCTCTTCTGTGTTGGAATCATTTCCGTTCAGTGGATGTCTGGCAGTGGGTAGGATGACTGGGAGGCCCGGTAGAAGCGAGACTGATGGAGCCGGCGATTGTTGGGATAATATCACCAGTCTCCGGGCTGCAGGCGTTTACCGGGGCAACCGGAGGATCATGACGTTGTGTTATCCCCTGACAAGCGAGCGAGGGGGACCCAGTCAAAGCTAGCCTCGGATAAGGAATCTATGTGGGGAATGAATTGCGGGGAAACCTCAGGGTAGAATTCTCTTCCGGTTCTGTCTACTAAGCCGTACATGCAGCGTGGTCGGTGAAAAGATTGGCCATAAGAGAAGAAAACCAAGGTATTATCTTGGATTATAATAAGTCTCCGAAGGGTATCGGACTCGAACTATCCACAAGAACGAACGTATCAAGGAGTGTAGGCACAAAAAAGAGAAAAAAGTAAAGTCGGAGCGAGAGGGAAGAGAGAAGGTCATAAGTCAGATTGACAAATCATACGAAATAATGGGAGGACGGAAACGACAACAGAGACAAGATATGCAGGAGTGATGGGTATGCTCATGAGGATGACGGGGCGGAAGGACAAGGCGATGCGATGGATCACAGACAAACGAATTTGGATTTGCGTTTTTGGAGCTCTTCCATTCGACTGTCGAGCTGAGCGCGAACGCGTTCTTTTGCTCTTCTCTCCTCGTCCAGTCGGTTTTCGAGTGATTGTTTCTCCTCCACCACGGACCGTCGGACGAGCGTAACCTCGCGCTTCGCCTCCTCCAGATCATTTCTAAGTGAAGCCATCTGGCCGTTCAGCGAATCCCGTTCGCGTGCCAGCTCAGTGGCATGCATGCGCGCTTTTCGGACTGAAAAGAAAGCGTCAGAATTACGGTTCTCGTGGATCGTGGTAGTGTTAGACGTACGGTTCTTTTCGGAATCGGCAAGGGAGTTCTCTAGGCGGGAAACCTCGTCCATGTGAGTTTGTAGGTCAGACTCGCAATGTGTTAGCTGTTTGTTGAGGGTCTTTATCATTGCTGCTTGTTCGCCGATTGTCTTCGTCTGTTGGTCAAGTTGTTGGAGGAGTTTAGGATCAACACCTAGGACGGCGTGATCCTGAAGTGACGGCGCGAGGGAAGTTGCCGGTGAATCTAGGTTTAGCTCTCGTGAGGAAGACATCGAGTTGATCGTTGTGAGAGGGGACGCCGTGGTGGAGACGAGATCTGATCTTGGAGCGGGCGGTGGCGGAATGGAGGGAGGGGGAGTAGGGGGTGGAGGTTTCGCAGGAGGAATGGCGTTTTGTCGGGATCGGGGAGTGGTGTTGGGCGGCGAGGGACTGCGGGTGATCTGAGCCTGAAGATCGCGAAGGACTGCCTCCGTCTTATTCTTCTCCAGCTGGATCGCATCCTTCTCGTCCCTAATCTTCTGTAGCCACTCTTGAGTTTCTGCGAGCACGGAGCGATGTTTCTCGAGTTCCTCCACGAGACTCTCGCGCTTGGCGGTCTCTCTAAGGAGTGTCGATTCTTCACGGCTCACCTTCTCCAGATGGTCACGTAACCTAGAGAGTTC
>Ga0307509_10008257_pt1 | contig 13313 bp, 17 predicted proteins | sample 10_EM_MG_FD_202245 | JGI IMG/M metagenome (GOLD analysis project Ga0307509, IMG submission 202245) | Populus trichocarpa ectomycorrhiza microbial communities from riparian zone in the Pacific Northwest, United States - 10_EM | ecosystem: Host-associated > Plants > Roots > Unclassified | place...
AAAAGGTTCATTTATTTAATTTCTTACAATGCACATTCATTCATTGTTTGAACAATAGTTGCGAGTGACAGCATACGACAACTCGGCTACCACGCCACACTACCCTATGGGGAAATCCGCCCTGTTGGGCAATCACGCTCGGATCACGAACACTTCTGCCGAGTGGCTTTACCTCTATTACAAGTTATTGAGCCTTCCTAGACAATCTCTGTCTACAAGAAATATTATTGGCCCGAGTTATCTTGCAAGACTTTGAGATAGGCTTCCACCTAACAATCTCGTAGGCATTGGGAGGTCGCAGAGCCAGGAGGGATTTTTTGCCGAATAGCTGGTTCTGGTCGGATTTGATTGCCAAGATTTTTGAGCAAGCAAAAGATATCTTGACTTGCTGATCTCTTCTATTGCAACATTAGAGTTGGTTATGCTCGGGCACTTGTCTCTCTTACTGACCTTCACTCTCAGCCAAGTTCCTTTTATTGTATTCAGCGATACTCGTGAATTCAGAGCCTCATAAATATCTGAATAACTCATTCCTCCTACTTGGATTAATGCAACAATTGCACTTCTTAATGGAATCGACAGGCTTTCTCCATTTGGCATTTTTGTAGTTGAAGAAACTGTATCTGGCTTATTCAGATTGTGGAGGAAAAGGTTCATTGCTGTGTTGCCACTCGCTCTCCTCATAGTTGTTATTATCTATGATACCTCATCGTCATAGCTTACCCCCCTGTTTTTCGGCTCACGGCGTCTTTCTTGGCAAAGACACGTGAGTAAACGATCGCACACAGGAGAGGGGAAAAAGACTCTTCACTAACAACAACAGTCTCTCGCATCAACGACACTCAACAACAACTAACTAAGGACAAAAGAGAAGTATATATCATCACAAATTCCTCTGTTCCTATCAGGAACAGTTTGCTTCCTCCCCATCTCTTCCCAATTTGCGCGAACTCTAATGCTAACAAAATGCAGGAACAAACACCGTTGGCCATACATCCTCATACCCATTTTCCGGCTTAACAGCCTGTCCGCTTCCTTTCCTCCTCCTGTCCGATCGTGACATTCCTACTTAGGAAATGCTTTCCCCGACCGTCCAAACACACGCTCGAACCCGAAGCCTCCTCATGCCCGAAGGCAAAGCGCGTCCCCGGAAGCTATCTAAAGACAAAGGAAGTATCCTGAGAGTATGGTGAGCAGCACCATTTTCAACAATAACCAGGGTTCCCGTGAAGATAACCTAAAGGGGGAAGGGAAAGCGGATAAAGGCACCTTGCCGACACCCAAGGGTGGATGTATAACGGGTGTGAGTGGTTCAATATATTCGCAGAACTAACGTCAATCACGTGGTAGTAACACAATACCGGGTTGTGACACCGTCACAAATTGCGCAATTGCGGTTGGGCCCATGCTGAATTCCTAGAAGAAAACAATGAAATCGTGAACTACAGGACTCAAGTAAAAGGCTAGGAGAGAGTAGAAAGAACACAGTTAATGCTATAATAAAGAACTTGATGCTAGGTTAGTTAAAGGGTAAGATATGGAGAGGGGAAGGTGACATACAATAATTAAAGGCATGCCAGGTGTTATTGAAGCTGGGGAGGGCAGGGGCGGGGAGTCATATGAAGTGGACCATCGGGAAGAAGCTGTGAGGTGTGTTTCTCTACTTAAGAAGGCATGCTGGTGCCCAACCTCACTCGTGTTCAGGTTCAGTGTGGAGGGGGAATAGAAAGAAAATACAAAAACCCCCAACATGGTTTTCGAATCAGGCGAGCATGACCTATCGATACATCCGGGAACCGAACCCACTCGGATCACACATTTGTGATCCTCTATAATACTAGTGAGAATGGGTAACCGCATCACTACCGCTAACAGAGGATGCAATTGCAATTCAACTTAGTGTAATAGACACGTTCGACAGATCCCCGTTTTGAGTTCGAATTCGAGGAAAAGGTCGGGGATAGGCCCCCCATTTTTGGCGGGTACGGCAAAAGAAATCTGAGCACAATTGCAGTGCCCCTCCATCGGCGGTCTGCATTTTAGACCTCTAGGGCGGTTTGGCTGAAATAGGAGTCCATCCAAAAAAAAAGCTGGGGGAAAACTGAAGATGACAACAAATCCACATTCATTCCATAAAACCCCGTACCTAGTTCTACTAGCGTCGCGTAATAAGCGCTATCAAGCTAATCTAACCTCCATAATACTCCTCTCACCCGCCTTGAGTCTCCACACCTTCTCAATAACCAATCTCTCATCTGCGCTCTTCAGCAGCGCCGCCCATTGAGCCTCTGTCCTCTCCTTACTATTAAACAGAGTAATCATATGAATGTCAAAAACAACGGCCATCCTATCAGCCTCAGGGCCTACACGCTCATGCAAAATATACTCTTCAATGAGAATTCTGGAGCTGGAGTCCATAGCGCTCACGATGTGCGACAAGATCTGTTGGCAGCGACTATATTACCCCACCCAGTTAGTGTTCCTAGATCCAAGAACGCAGACGACATGGAAACCAACCGATCAGGATGATCATGCAAGATATACTTGAAATAGTAGTAAACCCCAGGCCCACCAATCGGCTGCCCTTTGAAGAAATCATTCTCTTGGAACTCCACGCGGTCTTTAAGTTCCTTGGGAAGCCTATCGCGCCCTTCACCGACCGCCATTCCCATGTCCTGCACAACGCATCTCAAGTTCGGAAACTTCCGGGCTGCGGCGATGGAGACGTGTCCAACCCCACCACCGATATCTACCAATGTCTTACCCTTAGGGGCAGAGAGGAGGGGCCCGCAGAGTTCCACGAGGTTGAATGGGGGGCTACTTGCGAGTACCATGGCTTGACCGAAACGTGTGCCCACGGGCTTGTCCTCGGTGTAGATATACTCAAAGAAGTGCTTATTTGCTGAGAAGCGGGTTAGCTGTGTTAGGTTTAAGGAGGAGGGGGGCGGGATACTATTGTGGGCCCGAGTGAAGGCCGTTTTTCTACTATCTTCGGGAACTGCGAAGTTATTTTCGCGCAGAACGCTGGAGGTGTATGGGGCGGAGGTGAAGCCTTCGTAAACACTGGAAGGGAGGAAATGGTGAGTAAGTAAAAAAATTCTGGAGAGAAACATATAGGGAGAGAGGATTAAAGGAAGTGGTAATCACAAATGCCCAACAAAAGCATCGCTTCCAGGAATCCCGATGGCGGCAGAGGCGCTAGTGTGCGCAAAATACCCCGGCGCCGTCTCAGTAAACAAATACTTGAAGGTCAATGCTCGCATCACTCGGACTACATCCCCAGAGAAAAAAAACATTAGCATGCTATTCTCCACTCACTAACCCGGCATAGCGAAGGCAAAACTAACAGATAGTCTCCTCCGGCGCTCCCGTCCTGGCAGCCAACTCCGCCAGAGAAATAGGAGACCCATCAAGTGGCACGTGGTGTGCAAGCTTCATGTCGTAGGCCAATTTCAAAGCGGTAGTCTCATGGAACGCCGTTGCCATCCCCATCACCGTCTCTATGGGGTCCTCAACCAGAGAAATTACCTTCCGACATGCTAGCAAGAGCTGCTTTCTCGCTTCGAAGGCCACCTCGTTTTTCAAGGGAACTGAACGGGCCGGTCGGAGGGTTGGTGGAGTGGGGATGTGAGAGAGATAGCTCTTCGCGCTTGTAGAGATAATATTGGAGAGCTCAGTGAGGTCTACAGTTTTTGTTGCCATTTTCAAGACTAGAATTGGTAGTAGATAGGTGCAATGTTAGAGTTGAAGATTTTGTGAATGGGAGAGATATTCGAGCAGTGCTAGGAGGAGTGCCAGACCCCGTATTTATATCACTACCCCCGGGGCCTCTCAAGCTATGCCCCCCCCCTAGTTTCAAAAAATAATCGGAATCATGAACTCCTAACTATCAATTCTCCTAGCCATGGTATGCAGGGCAGGCTAATACTGCTAATAATCAACACATTATCATGCTAATCAACATACAAAAACTGTGTCTCTTCGGTTGTAAGCTGTTGCTGTGGTATGAGGGGCAACATGGAAATTCGCTCTGGGATACACAACTGTGCATGTGGGGTCTAATGACATGCTGGAGACGTTGCTGGAAAATGGGTGGAAAATACATTGAAACGAGACCGCTTGGCACCCGCATCGGAGCAGGGAGCTTAGCAACACAAGAGAACAACAGCGATAGTTTTCCGAATTTCACAAACCCACCCGAGCACATCGGGCTGGGCTTTCCAGTTTACCCGTATATACTGGTGACAATTCTCATGCGCTGTGCAACGAGGGACGCCGGTAGCTGAAACAGGGAGATATTCATCCTGGCTTAGAAATATCATAATTGGGTAGTGATTCGATATTACAGGTATCTCCCGACAATACTCGTCGAGATCTCGCGCTTCCACGGTTAGAACGTAGCTCCACTTCAACATACTTGTAATAAGTGCCGTACGGGTAATACCCGAGCAATAGTAGTACCCGAGCACGAGTAGTATTGTACCCGAGTATCCGACGTTTTCCAAAGTCATCGGAACGAGAAATAAGAGAGCGATTAACTCATCGTATCATTACTCTTATGATACAGAGTTTGGGTAAGGAGACCTAGGTGGTAGGAAAACAGGTTATTTCCAATTAACCTAAAAGCCTTGGGCATCTAGGTGGGTGGTAAGACCTGGGAGAAGTGTAAAATAAGATAGGGCTTTCCACACCTGGAGAAATTCGATCCCCATTGAGCATTAAGTCAGCAACGATACAATACCCCTACTGCATGTACTGTACGCTTCTACCCTTTAAAGTATAGAGGCAGATATTTTGGCCTTCCGACGCAAGGACAGGCGAATACGCAAGAGATGTTTAATTGCCTATGATAACCAATAGCTCAGCCACTAATGTAAACTTCTAAGATAGGAAATATAGATAGCAAAAATATGTTGAAAGTAAAAGATTTTTTTAAGAAAAGCTAATATTTGGCATATCATACCATCCCTTAGCATCTAAAATTCCAGGTATAATATTATCCTGCTAGGCATAGACCCTCATAGTTTTTCCAAGAAATCCTCCTCTACTCCTGCTTCTCCGCCAAGGTTTGCATTCCCGATTTGTAGTACCGGTAGCGAGTGTCCGCCGGTTCTTTTCTGCCAAAGAAGAATAGTGTATAAGTAACTCATGACTAGTAGTAGTCTAACTAACTAGGGGATTGTGAGTATATACACCGTAGCATTCTGGTTGCAAGATTTAATAATTACTACTACTTTGTACCCGCCTCTATCTGCTTGAAGACTCGCCAGGCCGTTTCTTTCTCAACATGCAGGTGTACGAGCTAGTCAAAAGCCATTCTGGCACACACATGGAGGGCAGAAATAGCTGCTTAAATCGACTTGGAAAATGCCCCTCCAGGGAGTAACGTGGATTGAATCTAATGGGATTAAATTTCCTTACCATATATTTACGCAATCATAATCCTCCTGATACTGGCTGCACATTAGTTAGGCACTACCGATACACTAACTTATACTTCTTCGGCACAAAATAACTAGCCAACTCTCACTACCACAGATAGAGAAATAGATCTTAGTGGAGAGGCTCAAAGAGGGGAGGGTTGAGTTCGTTGATTGGCTAGGACAGGCTTCCGTAAGTGAGCCTATTCCTTTAATAGGCGATATTCAAGCTAATCAGCAATATGGCCTTACCTATCACCGCTCTAAAAGTGAGTGAATTTTAGTACAGTGCTCTAGTGTACAGGTGCAGCGGATGGGTATAATAGTCACTCGAAATTTGGGCTGAAAGCAGCAGGATAGCAAAGGAACCTAACGCACTGGCATCAAGTATTTGGGATCCTCTATAGTACGAGTGACAATGGGTGACCAAGTCATTGATGGCACTAGCAAGAAGCGCAATCACAACACTAGTGAACACCTCAAGCAATCTAGGTCCAACGGCAGTACCCTTTAACCAGCGGTCTGCCCCCCGGACCCATTAGCCCGTTCGGCTAAAATATCGGGTTCCTCTAAAAAAAATAAAAAAAATAAAAAAGATAACAAATCCACATTCATTCCATAAAGCCCCGTACCCAGTTCCACTAGCATCGTTCAATGGGCGCCATCAAACCAATCTAACCTCAATAATCCTAGTATCACCTCTTTTGACCCCACACACCCTCTCAATAACAAATCTCTCGTCCGCGCTCTTCAGCAGCGCCGCCCGTTGAGTCTCTGTCCTCTCCTTACCACTAAACATAACAAGCATATGAAAGTCAATAGCGATCGCTCGCCTGCCACCCTCAGGGCTCACACACTCATCCATGATGTACTCATCAATAAGGATTCTCGAGGTCGAGTACATAGCATTCGCTATATGCGATACGATCTCTCTACAGGCACTATAGTGTCCCCCACCAAGTTCCCGGTTAACATCCCTTCACTCAAGAAAGCTGATAAGATAGAAACCTACGGGTCAGGATGGTCATGCAGGATATGCCTAAGATAGTAGTAAACCCCAGGCCCATCAATCGGCTGCCCTTTGAAGAAATCGATCTCTTAGAACTCCACACGGTCTTTAAGCCCCTCTGGAAGCCCATTGCGCCCTTCACTGACCACCGCTGCTATGTCCTGTACAACGCACTTCAAGTTCGGAAACTCCTGCGCTGCTGCGGTGGCGAGGTGTCCAATACCACCCCGACATCGACTAATGTTGTGCCCTTTAGGGCTGAGAGAAGGGGTTCATAGAGTGGATGGAGGTTCAGAGGGGCACTGCTCCCAGTTGTCATGGCTTGGTTAAAGAGTGCACCCACGGGCTTGTCATCGGTGTAGGCATACTCAAAGTATCTCTTGTTTGCTAAGAGGAGCGTTAGTTGTGTTGTGTTTGCGGGGGGGGGGGGGTGGGATACTATTAAAGGCCCGACTAAAAGCAGTTTTTCTACCACCTCAGGGAACTTCCAAGTTATTTCGCGTAGAACACTGGAGATGTGTGGGCCCGAGGTGAAGCCATCTCCAACACTGTGGAAGGGAGGAAATGGTGAGTAATAAAATTCACGGGAGATACATTTAGAGAGAATTAAAGAGAGTGCGAATCACAAATGCCCAACCACAGTGTCAATTCCAGGAATCCCGATGGCCACATAGCCGCCGGTATGCGCAAAACACCCCGACGCCGTCTCAACAAACACATATTTAAGGGTCAATGCTCGCATTACTCGCACTATATCCCCCAAGGAGAAAAAACACCTCAGCATGCTATTCTCCACTCATTAATCTTGCATAGCCAATCCAATAAACTAACAGATAGTCTCCTCTAGCGCTACCGACTTCGCAGCCAACTCTGCCAGAGCAACAGGGGACCCATCAAGCGGCAAGTGGTGCGCAAGCTTCATGTAGTAGGCCAATTTCAAAGCGGTAGTCTCATAAAACGCAGTCGCCATCCCCACCAGTGTCTCAATAGGGTCCTCAACCAGAGAAATCACCTCCCGACATGCCAGTAAGAGTTGTGCTTTCGCTTCGATGCTCGCCTCGTCGGTCACAGGAACTGGAGGCGCAGGTCGGAGGGTTGGTGGGGTGGGAACGTGGGAGAGATAGCTCTTCACGCTTGTAGAGATAATATTGGAGAGTTCAGTGAGATCTTCAGTTTTTGTTGCCATTTCTAGGGCCAGAATTGGTTGCAGATAGGTGCGACGTTATCCTATGAGTAGGGCCGAAGGTTCTGTGAATACGAGACTTACTTAAGTAGCGCTAGGAGAGGGGTGTCTAATACCGTATTGATATCGTAATCACCCCCAGTCCACTCAAGACATCCTCCCCCGCCCCCAGACTCAAAAATAAACGGAACCATAAGCGTTCTCAAGACATAAGCTAGCGCGCAGAGCAAACCAATACCTATCAGTAATCAACATATTATCATTCCAGTCAACATACTAATTGTGGGTCTCTCGGCTTGTAAACTGTTGTTACTATGGCACGAGGGATCACTTGGAAATTTGCCCGGGGATACGCGGCTGTGCTTGTGAGATCTAATGATGCGTTGGAAACGTGGCTAGCAGATGAGTAAAAAATGTATTGAAATGAGGCGCTTCTGATTCGGGCTGGGGAGCTTGAAAACACAAGACAAAATCAACGAGATACCATTAGTTTTCCGATTTCACTCACTCACCCGGGCATGCCAAGCTAGGTCGTTAATCCACTAGTGTTAGCTAGAGGCCATTTCGTGTGCAGTGTGATGAAGAATGCCAATAGTGGAAATAGGTAGATATTCTTCACAGGAATATCATACTCAAGTATTAGGGGGTGTTAGTGGGTTCTGCGCATTGATATTTAGGCCAAAAAAATCTGTAATGAGTTTAGGAGCACTTTGGCACGCCGTAATTTGAGATAGTCGTAATCTGAAATCATGATCTGAAATCACGATTTGCAACTAGCCTTCTGCTAAATGTGACCGCAATTTTCAATTTTCCAATTCACAATTGGGGCTAATCCTATGAGAAGCTCTGAGGACTCACAAGCATTTACAAACAAAATACTTATGCGCCCAAAACAAAATTATTATAGCCCTAAATATTCATGCACACAGTATGAAAAATTTCCCAAATCACGATTTGAAATTGGGGTCCAACCAAACACCATAAATATTTCAAATCATAATTTGGACCTAAATTACGATTTGAGATAGCGAACAGCTCAAATCACAGCTTGCCAAACAGCCCCTTGTGAAAATACCAGAAGGCTTTTCTGTCACCCCTAGGCCGGTATTTACCCGCCTAGAAGTTGCCTTGTCTTTAAATGCTTCCCTGAATGCTCCTGTGACGGATATATTTGAAGTGGGATATGGAGCAAGATGTCATACCTAGACTATTTAGTGAAGTTGAATTAGCAAAAAAAGTATGTGGTTTTGACACTGGTATCATAGAAGGGAAAGGGGGAGGATGAAAAGCTTTGTCAAGGGACTGATTAAGATGAGTCTGATTTTGAAATCTCACACATGAAAACTGGGCGACAATAGGCTAATACACAATTCCACTTCTGTTAACCTAATGACCCTCTTACCAAGCCAGCTAAACCCCTCTAATTCACCAGAAACCCTACTCAGCGGCCATTTCACTTCTGTTACTCTAGCACCCGAGTTCCCGAACCAACCAAATTCCCCTATTGAAGCCCCTCACCATAGTCTCGAAAACGCGCGGTGTCTACCACACCCGAATCTGTATTAGTTAAGTAAGGCATACGATATTGCGGGTAACCCCTGCGAATACTTGTCGAGATCTCCTCGTTCCACTCTTAAAACGTAGCCACTTCAATACACCGGTAGGATAAGTGCCGTAAGAATATCGTACAAGAGAATACAGGCGCAGCGGGTAGATATACAGTTGCTCCTGGCTATAATCAACGCCAAGAATCACGACCTCAAAGCCCCGTTCACTATTTTTTACTATGGGAGTTCACTATAGCCAACTTTGCTCTGGAGTAAATTCACTAGCGTAGCTGCGAGTCGCTGTTCCTTATAGCCAAAAATTCATTATAGCGAGGTTCATCATAGCCGGGGGTAACTGTAGTAGTCGCATGAAATTTGGACCCGAAACAAAAACAGCTACAGGCATAATATGTAGAATATCCTCATCGAGACAGTACTCGGTGAGTAACAAACCACCAAACCTCTTCTTTAGGAGCAGAACCTTATACCAATGATCTTTTCTTTTCTTTGAGTGTTCTCTTCTCTTCTTCACGATCTCTTCTTTTATTGAACCTCTACGCCTTGCTATACCGTTCATTATCTCGTCTCATCGATTTTGTGGCGTTGTGCATCCCTGTAGTTGCAGCTTGCAGTTTCTGTTTATCTTATCACTGGCGACTATTTTATCTACCGGCCGCACATGCAAGGGATTGCCATTAGCCCACGGAGGGACTACCCAATTCTTTTCCTAGTAGCAAGTTTTTTTGCTTTTTTTTTGGTCGCAAGGGGGACAGATAGCTACAATACCGGCAGATCACTTGTACCCCACATGCCATATGAGTAAAAACTGGGAAACCATCCCCACCGAGTCCCATAAAATCTAGGAACATGAGGGTTATGTCTTATGGGCAGCCCAAGCACGGTGCGGGCAAGACACCCAGTGGGGATTTCCCGTGGCTCGGACTGATGGTTCTTTAGGCCTTGGGTCAGAAATGGAGGTATTCGCTGGACGCAACATCTTAAACCTCGAACAGTGACCTCTGGTCAACGGTAGCGGAGGAGGCAAGAGTTTCTGACATAGTTTCAACAGCTAGAAAACCATATCGTATACCGGTGCCATCTTCATGTCAGCTCTCTCTGCTGGGCAATATTTTGTGCAGGAGTGAAGGTAAAGTCGACAAATGCCCAGTTCTGTAGGTAATTTTGGGGGCGTTGAGCGTAGCCGAAATGAAAGGATCTCTCGGGCATGTTGACGGGAGATGCCGAGGCGTGCGTTGTCCATTGGAGGTTGTTAGCTGATGGCTACCCAAGAAGAGAAAACCCCTGCATGTATAACCCTGTACATCCGCTCTTGCCCTAGTGCTCGCCCACACGTCCACACTTCTGCGTTCCTCCATAGTATGTCTTTCTCGATATCTATGCTCCCGACACTTCTAATACCGTACTCCAAACATTCTACTACTATGATTATTATACAAGAGGGCCAGCGCGCCTCCCCAAATAAAAATCGTTGACTAACCCGAACTTCTAGTTTGCATATCTTCGACTAGGCTGTCGATCAATAAAGCTTAGGATTTGAAGCGCAGTTGCTGCAAGTTGGGCTCGGCAACTATCGGACTAGCCCGCTCTAGGCGAATCCAAAAAAAAAGCTCAGAAAATAACTCTTCGCACGATATGCCACAGAATCTCTCCATACAGTACCCAAGCTGTAGTTCGACTATTTCAACGCCCTGAGCAGATGTTTCGCCCCCCCCTGCCTCGGGTTGTCTCCCTCAAAACGAGAACGGGAGATTTATCCCTAGTGATATCTCTCATGGAACCCCCCACTCAAGAACGCACTCCAGTGCCCAACCTAAATCCCGCTCAACTTTAGTGGACGGAAAGGAAGAGAAAGACAAAGTAAGGCGAACTAAAGTCCCCCCACGAGTTTCTCAAATCCGGCGAGCATGAAATATCGACACATCCAGGAAACCCTACTCGCGCTGATCAAGTAGTTGAGATCTATAGTATTAGTGAAACACGGTCAGCGCTCTCAGGTTGCCAGGCCGGCCTGCAGATAGCCTGCAAATGTGCAGTCTGGCCCGGCTAGATCAGTGAGGAACAGGCCGGGCTTTTCAGGCCAGGCTGTTGTGAAGCCTGGGCTTTATGGATGCCTGACGCCGCCGGCGAGCTTTCCATATATCCCGCGTGATTAGTAAGTATTTTATTTATAGTCAATACATATCTGAAGATGACTGCATATATTTGAGGTTACACGCAGATATCTAAGGGTGATGACAGATATCTTCAAGCATCATAAGATCTCTGCCAGCACCCGCAGATACATGCCCTATCTTTATGGCTAGTTTTTTTATTATTTTTTTAGTTAGTAACTTTAGAGTGTTATCGTGAGTTGTGAGCATGAGCCAGTAGTTGAATGAGAAGAAGTTCTCCGCTGTAAGCTGTGTGTTGGTGATCTGTCTTTCGTGTGACCTTAATCTTGGGGTTTCGTTTGATACCCGCCGTTTCACAGTTCGCCATTTCGTCCTGAGTCGCCGACAAATTAGCCGTCATTTGAAAGAAGTCCGAAAGCCCGATTTCCAACAGAGCCTATTGTGATTGCGCTTTTGGTCTTTCATTTCACATTGTTAGTTCCTCACAGCAAATACATACTCAAACCAAAAATCCTCGGATCCTATCAAATCACAGCTTATCACCCGAAAACCTTCAGATATCTATAGTCTAGATTCATATAACAGGTACACACATTCCGGTAATATGGCACTACTGGTTATGGTAATTTCGTTTACTTACGGTGTGTTTTTTTTGCATCATTCCTGCTTATCTCAACCCGCAAACGCCCTGATTCCTAGTAGCTTGTCCTATCTTTCGTTGTTCGCTTACACTGGCATAGCTATGCCTTTGGGATTCCGGGCGAAAGAATGGTCATGTACGCCAGCAGCAGAAAAATGGTCTAGCTGGGGGATGGCTTTCGCATTTCTTTACTCTCCTGGGGCTTTCTTATCTTAGCCTCCTAAGTCCCCCTATGGCCAGGGCGAGTATGCCTACCACCTGGCTCCATTGCGCTTCTGTTAAAACAGGGGAAGTCTTGTTGTAATTCCAGACCCCTTACCACTACGTTTGGTGAAAATACTGATCCTGCCAACGAAAATGCTGAAGATGGCAACGAATCCGCACCTGGATTTTATTCTATAAATCCTTACTTATAACTTTGCTAGCATCGCCCGGTGCACACCACAAGCCAATCTAGCCTCGATAATCCCGGTATTATCCTTGGTCCTCCACACCTTCTCAACAACCAATCTCTCATCCGCGCTCTTCAGCAGTGCCGCCCATTGAGCTTCCGTCCTCTCTTTACCATTATACATAACAAGCATATGAAGATCCTTCGTGATCGCCATCCAGTCACCCTCGGGTCCCGCACGCTCATCCATGAGGATTCTAGAGCTTGAGTCCATTGCATTCGCAATGTGTGAAAGGATCTTCTTACAGGCACAATTTCCCTCCCACCCAGTCAGTACTCCTTCACTCATGAAAGTAGACAAGATGGAAACACACGGGTCGGGATGATTATGCAAGATATGTTTAAGATAGTAGTAAACCCTGGGCCCACCAATCGGCTGCCCCTTGAAGAAATCATTCTCCTGAAACTCCACACGGCCTTTAAGTTCCTCTGGAAGACTATTGCGCCCTTCACCAACCACCATTCCCTTATCCTGTATAACGCATCTTAAGTTCGGAAACTTCCGGGCTGCAGTTATGGCCACATGTCCGTTCCCACCGCCGATATCAACCAAGGTCGTGCCCTTAGAGGCTGAGAGGAGGGGTTCATAGAGCGCCACGAGGTTGAATGGGGAACTACTTGCGGCTACCATGGCTTGGCCAAAACGTATGCCTATGGGCTTATCTTCCGTGTAGGCATACTCAAAATAGCTCTTGTTTGCCAAGAGTGTTAGCTCTATTAGCTTTATTAGCTCTACGATATGTTGAGGTACGGCTACCCACTTAGGTCATGTCTATGGGTTAGGTCTATCATTGGTTGTGCGGGAGTGGGCTTGGCATGGGATTTCCTTTAAGTAGTCTTCTCTCTTGTACGACTAGTCATTAACAAACATCTCACCTCACACACGTATCACACACACATCCCAACAGGTTATGAGCCTCTGCGTGTCCCA
>Ga0307509_10008258_pt1 | contig 13313 bp, 14 predicted proteins | sample 10_EM_MG_FD_202245 | JGI IMG/M metagenome (GOLD analysis project Ga0307509, IMG submission 202245) | Populus trichocarpa ectomycorrhiza microbial communities from riparian zone in the Pacific Northwest, United States - 10_EM | ecosystem: Host-associated > Plants > Roots > Unclassified | place...
TGAACTTGTCGAGGAGAGCGAGCGAGTCCGGCACGACCGCGCCGTCGGGGATCGGAAGCTCGTGGATCTTGCGGAGCGTCTGGCCGAGAGTCGCGAGCGCGGTCGCGCGGGTCTCCGGGTTCCCGAACCACATCGGGAATGATCGATCGACGACGAGCTCGCTCACCGTCGCGCGACCGTTCTCGTCGGTGTGGACGAGCCGCGGCGCGACTCCCGCCGTGGCTGCAGCCGCCTGGATCTGCGTCTTGCGCTGCCAGACTTCGAGTGGCTCGGTCGGGTCGGACACCTTGAGCACGTGCGAGGTGCCGACGCGGTACACGCCCGCACCCGACAGCCCTGCGGCGATCGGTTCGAGGGGCTCGCCGCGGAGCTCGGCGGGCAGACAGGCTTCGAGGTTCACCGGCCCATTCTTGCAAATTTCGCAGGGACACTTCGGGCGGCCTGCGGTGTTAGATGGGGGTCCGTCACCGCCTGTGCCCGTCGATCCAGCCACTTACTACGCCACGTATGGACCGATGGTGCTCCGGCGATGTCGGAAGCTCCTCGGCGACGACCACACCGCACGCGACGCCATGCACGACGTGTTCGTTCAAGTCCTCAGCCGCACCGACACGCTCGCCGACCACGCCCCTTCCTCCCTCCTCTTCCGGATCGCCACCAACGTGTGCCTCAACCGCCTCAGGACCCGCCGCCGTCGCCCCGAGGACGGTGATCCGGACTTGCTCGCCGACATCGCCGAGCAGACCGATCCGGAGGCGCGCAGCGCCGCGCGCGCCGCGCTCGACACGTTGTTCCGCCACGAGCCCGACGCCACCGCCCTGATCGCCGTTCTCCACCTGCACGACAAGATGACGCTCGAGGAGGTCGCGGCCGAGGTCGGGATGTCGGTCTCGGGCGTCCGCAAACGACTCCACAAGCTCCGCACGAAGCTCCACTCCATGGAGGTCCAACCGTGACGTCCCTACCCGACTGGCTCGTCGAGCGCGCCGCGCTCGATGAAGTCGCACCCGTACATCGCGAGCGGCTCGACCGCGCCGATCCGCGCGAGCTCGCCGAGCGGATCGCCGCCTTGCGCGCCGCGAACGCCGCCGAGCTCGCCGGCCACCCCACCGACCCCGCGATCGCGATGATCGAGGCGCGCGTCGCGAATGCGGCCAAGCGCCAGACGGAGCGCCGCCGGCTGCACCGCGTCGTCGCCGTGCTCGGTGTCGCGACCACCGCCGCCGTGCTCCTGCTCGTCCTCCACGCTGCTGTCGATCGCCCCGAGGACCCGCGCCAGATCGCGCGGCACACCCAGTACGACGAGCGCGTCAAGGGCCTGCCCCGGCTCGTCGTGTTCCGCCAGGCCGGCCAGCGGGCCGAGCGGCTCGATCCCGACGCCGTGGTCCGGCCCGGCGAGATCCTCCAGCTCCGCTACAACCCGGGCGGTCAGGCGTACGGCCTGATCGCGTCGGTCGACGGCGCCGGCGTCGTCACGCTGCACTTCCCGGCGACCGAGGATGCACCGACCGCGATCGCGCAGGTGACGACCGCGCTACCCAGCGCCTACGCCCTCGACGACGCGCCCCGGTTCGAGCGGTTCTTCTTCATCACCGCGAACGACCCGATCGATGTCGCCCAGACGCTCGCCGCCCTCCGCACGCTCGCGAAGCGCGCCGACAGCCGTGACGCCACGCTCGAGCTCCCCGAATCTCTCCACCAGTGGTCCCTTCGCCTTCGCAAACCCGAGTGAGGATCGCCATGCTTTCCCGCCTGATCATCTGCCTCGTCTTCCTTGTCTCCACCGCGAGTGCCGCGCCCGACGCGACGCCGCTGCGCCGCTACGCCCTCGTGATCGGCAGCAACAACGGCGGCGGTGCGCGCGAGACGCTCCGCTACGCCGGCCACGACGCGACGACGATCGCGGACGTCCTCCGCCAGCTCGGCGGTGTGACCCAGCCCGATCTGTCGCTGCTCGAGGAGCCCGATACCAAGGCGCTCGACGGTGCGTTCGACGCGCTCGCGGCGCGGGTCCAGAGCGAGCGCAAGCGCGGCCAGCGCGTCGAGCTCGTCGTCTACTACTCCGGTCACGCCGACGAGACGGGGATCCTGCTCGGCGGCACCCACTACGACTACGGCCGGCTGCGCGATCGGATCCGCGGCGTGCCCGCCGACGTCAAGATCGCGATCGTCGACAGCTGCGCGTCGGGCAGCTTCACGCGGATGAAGGGCGGGACGAAGATGCCGCCGTTCCTGCGCGACAGCTCGAACAAGGTCGAGGGCTTCGCGTTCCTGTCGTCGAGCTCGGAGACCGAGGATGCTCAGGAGTCCGACCGGATCCGCGCGTCGTTCTTCACCTACTTCTTCGTCACCGCGCTACGCGGTGCCGCCGATGGCAACCACGACGGCAAGATCACGCTGACCGAGGCCTACCAGTACGCGTACGAAAAGACGCTCGTCCGGACCCAGAACACGGTGCACGGCCCGCAGCACCCCGCGTACGACATGCACCTCTCGGGCACCGGCGATGTCGTGATCACGGATCTGCGGTCGACGGAGTCGACGCTCGTGCTCCCGCCGTCGCTCAAGGGCCAGGTCACGGTCGTCGATAAAGACGGTCGCGTCGCGGTCGAGCTGACCAAGGATGCCGGCGAGCCGCTCAGCCTCGCGCTGCCGAACGAGACCTACTCGGTCCACGTCGACAACAAGGACGGCGAGTTCGTCGCGACCATCACGCTCGATCACGGCGGCGAGCTCGCGTTCGATCAGGGCGTGCTCCATCGCGTCGATCCCGAGAAGACGGTCGCGCGCGGCGGGGACGTCAAGAAGTCCGACGACGATGATGATGACAAGGACGACAAGGACGACAAGCACTCGCCCTGGTATCGCGAGGTCGGCGTCGGCTTCGGCGGCGGCCTGCGCGTCGAGCGCCCGACGACGATGACCAACTTCGACGCGCTCGTCACGCTCGGCGGCACGTCGCGCGAGGTCCACGGTGCACCGGTGGTCGGCGTCGCCGAGACGGGCGACTTCGCGATCGGCCTCACCGTCGGTGACAAGGTCGGCTTCGCGTACGACCTCGCGATCGGCTTCGGCCCCGGCGTGTTCATCGGCGACAACCTGCAGCTCGGCGCGACGATCGGCTTCGGCTTCTCCGGCATCACCGGCGGCGTGCTCGGGTTCGGCTGGAAGATGCCGACCGAGATCTTCGCGGCGTTCGAGCTGTCGAAGGACGTCCGGCCGATGGCGTACGTCCGCCAGAGCTACATCTTCGACAACGACTCCCGCCAGAACGGCTCGAAGACGGCGCGCTGGGGCGACGAGGCCGAGGCCGGTGCGGGCCTCCGGTTCGGCGGCAAGCTCGAGGGCTTCTTCTACGGCAGCGTCCGCGAGGCGCAGGGCGTGCGCTACCTCGGTCTCGGCATCGGCGCGATCCTCTAACGCACGGCGTAGGTGATCGCGATCCGCTTGCCCTTGCGCTCGAGATGGAGCGTCAGCGTCGCCTCGGCGAGCAGCGCATCCATCGCCTTCGAGTGGCGCTCGATCGTCTCGAGCGGATAGCCGTTGAGGTCGAACAAGAGGTCATCGCTTTGAAGCCCGAGCGTCGCGGCGAGCGAGTCCGGCTGTGCCACGACGACCCGCAGCGCGGACACGCTGGTGTCCTTCGCGACGTGAACCGGCACTGCCTCGACGTGGCGCTCGAACATCCCGAGCTCGTTCGCCAGCGCCTTGACGAGCTCGCGCGAGAGCTCGAAGCGGTTCGTGGCGACCGCGCGGATCGAGGAGAGCTCGATCGGCTTGTCGCGGGTGACCTCGATCGAGAGCGGGCGGCCCTCGTGCTCCGCGAGGATCCGGGTCATGCCGACCCGCAAGTTGCGGACGGCTGCCAGCAGCTCGGCGTCCGTCGTGATCGGATGACCGTCGATCCCGCGCACGATGTCGCCGTCGCCGAGCCCCAGGCTCCACGTGAATGGCGCGGACGTGATCCGCACGCCGCTCGGCTTGCCGTCGCGAAGCACGGGCGTCGAGAACGGCGGCGACGCCAGGCGGTCGAGCAGGTCGAGGTACTCGAGGTTGGTCAGGCTCGTCGTGCTCGTCGTCTTGCCGTGCATCACGATCTTGATCAGCAACGGCTTTCGCTGGCGCACGACGTCGAGGACGGTGACGCCCTCCGACACCCGCACGGTGTCGAACACGAGACTGCCGTTCACCGCGCGGATCACGTCGCCGGGCTGGAGCCCGTAGCGCGCGAAGTCGGCGGTGCCCGCGATCGGGACCGCGAGCCCGCCCGGTTCTTCGGTCACGGCGACGAGCGTGGTCAGTACCGGCGGTGCCGACTCCTCGTCGAGCTCGACCGTGATCGCCGCAGTCGGCGTGGGTGAAGCATGGGCCAAGGTCGACCACAGGAGGGTCGCCACGATGCGCGTCAGATCCGCCATACCGTTCCAGGTCGGCACGGCGGACGCGATCGGCACGAATTACCACATGTCGCCGGCGAACTGGAACCGGTCGTTCGTGGCCTGGACGACGTCGTAGTGGAGCCAGTCGCCCCACGTGTCGTGGAACGAGTAGCTGAAGTGCTGGCCTTGCAGCACCGTGATCGTGTGGTTGCCGCCGTCGCCGTTCGTGATCTTCCAGACCACGCTGCCGATGTCGGCGCAGATGTCGGCGAACGACAGGTCGGTATCGCTCGTGTACTCGTACGCGCCATTCCACCAGTTGAGGAGGCACCACGTGCGCGGCGCGCCAGCGATGCAGAAGTTGGTCTGGAACGTCGTGGCCGGGCACGACCCGGACGACGCGATCACCGCCGGCGGCTGCGTGGTGAGCGGCTCGGCCGCGTGCTGCTCGACGACCGATCGCTTGGTCGTGGCGTCCGCGGCCTCGACGCGCGCCGACAGCTCGGCGATCGCTGCCGGCACGGCGGTCTCCCCGGTGGCCTTGCGATACAGCTCGGCCGCGCTGAGCACGCCGACATCGCTCTTGACGAGCACGAACGGGGTCGTGCTGGCGCCGTGCTCGATCACCTCGAAGCCATGCTCGCCCGTCGCGAACATGTCGATGGTGGTGCCGGTGCGCGAGGTGAACGTCGCGATCGGTTCGTTGTCGACGGCGTCGGCGGCGCAGGCTACGAGAGAAGCAGCGAAGAGGACGGTACAGAGCTTGGTCATGCACTCTGAACGTCGGTGTCCACGTATCTTCCCGTGAAGAACGCGGCGAGCACCGGCGCGAGCACGGCCGGATCGACATCGTGGGTCTGGCCCGCGACCGGCTGGTAGCGGCCATCCGCCACGGTCGCGGCGAGCGCCTGCGCGCCGTCGACCATGAACGGTGGGCTCGCCGCGCCGGCGAGCACGAGGAGCGGCGTGGCGAGCCCGGCCGCGCGATCGAGCAGCGCGGGTGCGCGCGCGGCGAGGATCACGTCGTACGGGAGCGTGTGCGCGAGGGCCTCGAGGCCCGCCCACATCGGCGCGCGCCGCATGCCGGCGACCGCGGGTGCCGGGACACCGACGACGCGTGTCAGGAACAGCTCGGCGGCATCACCGCGCGGCAGCGCCGCGAGCTCGGTCGCGAGGTGCTCGGGTGGACGCCGGTTCGAGTCGAGGACGATCGGCGCGTCGTAGACCGCGACCCGCGTGACCGCGAGGCCGTGCGCCGCGGCGGCGATCGCGAGCAACGCTCCCGACGAGATGCCGTACAGCGCCGCGCTGCCACCCACCGCCGCGATCAGCGCCGCGAGATCCTCGAGCTCGCGCTCGACCGCATAGGGTGGCGTGTCGGTGCTATCGCCGCGGCCGCGCCGGTCGTACGCGATCGCGGTGACCTGCGGTGCGAGCAGCTCGGCGAGCGGCATGCCCGACGCCTTCGCGCGGCGATCGCAGAACGCGCCGCCGATCAGGATCACGGGCGCGCCGGTGCCGAGCGTGTCGTACGCGATCGTCGTGCCGTCGGCGGATCGAGTGGTCTTCATGGCTGGCTCCAGTAGCGATGGCCGTGGCTGCGATGCGGCACCGCGAGCTCGCCGCAGATCTCCGCGACGACCTCGGGCGCGTGGTAGTAGCTCCTCATTCGCGCGATCCGATCCCCATCGAGCGCGACCCGCACGATCGTGTCGACCTCGTCGCCCCACCACCACAGGAGCAGCGATTCGCCGCGGTGCGCGCGGATCTCCGAGCGCATCGGCGGCGGCGCAGCGTGCTCCTCGTCGGGACAGCCGAACAACGTGCCGGTGAAGATGCCGGCCTTCGCCGCCGCGGCGCCGTATTCGATCACGAGGCCCGGCAGCTCGACGGTCGTGGTGTCGAGGAGCAGCGCGGTCAGGCGATCGAGGTCGCGCGCGTTGAACGCCGCGCAGAACGCATCGAGCACCGCCGGCGTCACCGGATTCGCTTCGACCTCCGGATCGATCAGCTTGCCGCGCCCGCGATGCAGCGCTGCCTTGATCGCGTTGGGTGTCGTCGCGAGCGTGTCCGCGATCTCGGCGAGCGAGAAGTCGAACACGTCCTTCAGCACGACCGCCGCGCGCTCCTGAGGCGCGAGCTGCGAGAGCAACGTGCCGGCGGCCTCGCGCGCCGCGCGTGGATCGGAGTGAGCGCTCACATCGGGTGGCTCGCCGCCGTAGCGATCGCGCTTGACGTGGTTGATCCACAGGTTCGACGCGACCCGGAACAGCCACGCGCGCGGGTTCGCCGGCGGCTCCGCCATGCAGCCGAGCGTGACGAAGGCGCGTGCCATCGCGTCCTGCGCCATGTCCTCGGCGTCCCACGGGCTGCCCGTCAGGTGCCGGCAATAGCGGTAGAGGTCGGGGCGCAGTGGCTCGTAGACATCGAGGAAGCGATGCCAGGACGCCCTCACGTCGGTGCGAAGATCGGTCATCGCTGTAAGGACAATCGACAGGCTCGAAAGGATACGTCGGCCCGGCGTCTTTTCACGCGGCTCTGCTACACCGTGATCGTGCGCCGGATCTGGCCTCGCTTCGCGATCGCGATGACGATCCTCGGCTCGGCGCACTACTACGTGTGGTTGCGGTTCGTCGCCGCCGCGGACCTGCCCACGCCGTGGCACGTGCTCGCGACCATCGCGCTGGTGCTGTCGGCGCCGAGCCTGATCGTCGCGACGCTGGTGTTGCGCCGCCTGCCCCGCGCGACCGCGAAGCCGTTCGTGTGGCTCGCGTACACCTGGTTCGGGTTCGCGGTCTATCTCCTCGTCGCCGCGGCGCTGACCCATCTCGTCTGCGCGATCGCGGGCGTCGCTCCGCGCACCGCCGCGCTCGCCGGGGTCGGCGCCGCGCTGCTCACCGTGATCTACGGGCTCGTCCACGTCGCACGCGGTCCGATCGTGCGGCGGGTCCGGATCTCGCTCGCGAAGCTGCCGGCCGAGGCCGAGGGCTACACGATCGTCCAGCTCACCGACGTCCACATCGGCCCGCTGCTCGGCGAGAAGTTCGCGGCGGACGTCGCCGCGAAGGTCAACGCGCTCGCGCCCGATCTGATCGTGATCACCGGCGACCTCGTCGATGGCCGGCTCGACGAGCTCCGCCCGCACATCGAGCCGCTCCGCGCTCTTCACGCGCGCGACGGCGTCTACGCGGTGACCGGCAACCACGAGTACTACTGGAACCCGAACGCATGGCTCGAGCACCTGCGCTCGTTCGGGATCCGGATCCTGCGCAACGAGCACGTCCGGATCCACGACGCGTTCGAGCTCGCCGGCGTCGATGATTCGAGCGCCGCCGAGGATGTCCCCCGCGCGCTCGCGGGCCGCGATCCGGCACTCCCGGTGATCCTGCTCGCCCATCACCCGCGCACGATCGAGCGCGCGGTCGCCGCCGGTGCCGACCTCCAGCTCTCGGGTCACACCCACGGTGGTCAGCTACTCCCGCTCGGCTGGCTGTCGCGCCTGTTCGAACCCCATGTCGCAGGACTCGCCCGGTTCGGCGCGACCTGGCTCTACGTCAGCGAGGGCACCGGATTCTGGGGTCCGCCGATGCGGGTCGGAACGTCATCGGAGATCGCGCTGATCACGCTCGCCCGGGCGTAGGATCGCCCCATGTCGCTCACGCTCTATCACCACCCGTTCTCGCGTGCCGCCGGCACGGTCTGGGCCCTCGAAGAGGTCGGCCAGCCGTACGAGCTGAAGTTCGTCGACATCATGAAGGGCGCGCACAAGGCGCCCGACATCGTCGCGATCAACCCGATGGGCAAGCTGCCGATCCTGACCGATGGCGAGACCGTCGTCACCGAGGCCGCCGCGATCGCGCTCTACCTCGCCGATCGTTACGCCGCCGGCCGCCTCGCGCCGCCGCTCGACGATCCGCGCCGCGCGACGTATCTGCGCTGGTCGCTGTTCGCACCGTCCGTGATCGAGCCCGGCCAGATGGCGAAGTCCGGCAACTGGGACTTCAAGCCGAGCCAGGCCGGCTGGGGCGACTACCAGGCGATGCTCCGTGCGATGGAGGCCGCGGTCACCGATCGCCAGTACCTGCTCGGCGACATGTTCTCGATGGCCGACGTGATCTTCGGCGGCACCGTCCGCTTCATGCATCGGTTCGGCGGCCTCGAGGCGAGCCCCGCGACCAAGGCCTACGTCGAGCGCCTCGATGCGCGCCCGGCCAGCAAGCGGACCGACGAGAAGAACCAGGCGGTCATGGCCGCGCACGGGCTGAAGGTCTGAACACCAGCGAGTGGTTGTTCGCCGGCATCGCGACGGTCTCGACCAGCGCGAGGTCGTTCGCATGCGCGAGCGCCACCAGATCGTCGACGTCGCGCACGCCCCACCGCGGATCGCGCGCGCGGAGTGACCGATCGAACTCCTCGTTCGACGGGGCGGTCGCGCCCGCGAACCGGTACGGGCCGTAGAGATAGAGCGGCCCGGCGAGGATCCGGCCGGCCTGCGCGAACAGCGCGACCGCGGCCTCCCACGGCGAGATGTGCACCATGTTGATGCAGACGATCGCGTCGGGACGGAGCTCCGGCCACGCGCCGCACACGTCGAGTGCGATCGGCGCGGCGAGGTTCGGGAGCTCGGACTCGGCGCGCCACGCCGCGACGCTCGCGAGTGCGGCCGGATCGGCATCGCTCGGCTGCCACGTCAGCGCCGGAAACGCGCGCGCGAACGCGACGGCGTGCTCGCCGCTGCCACTCGCCAGCTCGAGCACGGTGCCGGTGGCGGGCAGCACGCGCGCGAGCACCTCGCGGATCGGCTCGCGGTTGCGTTCGGTCGCGGGAGCAAACCGCTTCACTTCTTCGCGTCCAGCGTGGCCTCGAGCTCGGCGATCCGCGCGCGCGCCGCGGCGAGCTCGTCGCGCAGCCGCAGGATCACCTCGATCCCGGGCCAGTCGACCTCGAGCTCGCGATGCAGCGTGTGAGCGACGAGCACGCGGTCGACATCGACCAGCACGCGATCGTCGTCGACCTGCCGGATCTCGCCTTCCTCGACGAGCCGCGCGACCAGCTCCTCGTCCCCGTCGACGAGCTCGACCAGGCGTTGATACGTGTACTTCATAGCACCAGCTCCTCGCGCACCGACTTGGAGTACGCCGTCGTGCTCGCGCGCAAGGCCGCGGCGAGCGCCTCGTCTTCGCGATCCGGCATCCGGAGATCGAGCTGGATCAGCAGATCGCCGCGGGTGTCCTTCCGCCCGATCCCCTTGCCGCGCAACCGGAGCTTCGCGCCGTTCTGCGACCGCGGCGGGATCTTGAGCACGACCTGACCCTCGAGCGTCGGCACGTCGATGCTCGCGCCGTTGTAGGCCTCGTCGAGGGTGACCGGCAGGTCCATGGAGAGATCGAGCCCGTCGCGGCGCAACCGAGGATGCGCCTTCACCTCGATCTCGATCACGAGATCACCCGGCGGACCGCCGCGGGGGCCCGGTGCGCCCTTGCCGGCGAGCCGCACGACCGAGCCGTTGTCGGCGCCCGGCGGGATCCGCACGCGCACCGTCCCCTGCCCCGGCACGTCGAGCGAGACCTCGGTCCCCGTGATCACCTGGTGGAGCTCCATCTGCAGCGTGGCGTGGAGCTCTGCCCCGCGGCTCGGCCTCCGCGCGCGCCCGAACATCTCGGCGAAGTCGAACTCGACCGGGCCGTCCTCGTACTCGGCCTCGCGGGTCTGCCGGGTATCTTGCCAGCGCGCGTACTCGCGGGCCTTGACCGCGTCGAACCCGCCCTGGAGGGAGGCGTCGCCGAACTCGTCGTACGCCGCGCGCTTCTTCGCGTCGGATAACACCTCGTACGCCGACGACACCTTCTTGAACTTGTCCTCGGCTCCCTTGTTGCCCGGGTTGACGTCGGGGTGATGCTTGCGCGCCAGCTTGCGATACGCCTTGCGGATCGCGTCGTCGCTCGCATCCTTGGCGACGCCGAGGATGTCGTAGAGAGATTCAGCCATCACCGCGACCATACCAACAGATCCCCATCTATTCGCGGGCGCGTGGCTGAGTCACAGTGCCGGTGCGATGCAGGAGCTCCTCGCGCGGTTCGTGGCGGCGTTCAAGCGCGGGATCGAGGGCGAGCTCGCGGCGATGCACGACGCGACCGAGTCGTTCGAGCTCCCGCTCGCGAAGGGCGAGGATCTCGGCACGCTGCGCTACGCGTTCGAGGTCGCGACGACCGACCGCCTCGCGCCCGGCACCGTGTGCTCGCTCCGCACGCCGCGCGGCGAGCAACGGATCGCGGTCGAGCAGCACGACCACGGCCGGGTCACGTTCGTCGCGACCCAGCCGATCGATGTCACCACCGGCCCGCACGTCGTCATCGTCGCCCCGTGGTTTCTCTACGACCGGTTGATCCAGGCGCTCGACGAGCTGAGCGTGGAGCGCCACGGCATCGCCCTCGCGCTGCGCCTGTTCGGCAAGCAGCCGTACACGCGGACCGCCACCGCGCTGCGCTGCGATCACGCCGCGCTCGATCCGAGCCAGCGCTCCGCGGTCCAGCTGTGCAGCGACAGCGACCTCGCCTTTCTGTGGGGCCCACCCGGCACCGGCAAGACGGTCACGCTGACCCACGTCGTCGAGGAGTTGCTCGCGCAGGGCCAGCGGATCCTGCTCGCCTCGACGACGAACGCCGCGATCGATCAGGTGCTCGCGCGGCTCGCGACCCACCCGTGGTTCGAGCCCGGGAAGGTGATCCGCCTCGGCCGCAGCACCGCCGAGACGTTCGGCACCGAGCTCGGCGACGTCGTCACCCGGTTGCACGGCGCGCATCGCGACGCGCTTGCCCGGTTGCGCGCGCGGATCGGCGAGGTCACCCAGCAGCTCCGGTTCGGCGAGGCGCTCGCCGCCGAGCTCGCGCCCGCGATCACGTCGCAGCAGTCGCTGTTCGCCGAGCCCGCACCGCGGCTCCGAGCCTCCGCGCTCGAGCGCGTGTTCGCGCCCGGCCTGGCCGACGACCTGGCGCGGCTCGAACCGAAATCGCAGCTCCGCACGATCGAGCTCCGGCTCGCCCGGCTCGAGCGGCTCCGCACGCTCGCGAAGGCGAAGGTCGCCGAGCACGCCGCCGCCGATCGCGATCTCGAGGCGAAGCTCGTCGCGAACGCGCGCCTCGTGACCTGCACGCTGACCAACGCGTACCTCGCGCCGGTGATGGCCGAGCAGCGGTTCGACGTCTTGATCGCGGAGGAGGCCGGGATGGCGACGCTGCCCGCGCTGTTCTACGCGGCGTGCCTGTGCGAGCGCCGCGCGATCGTCGTCGGCGATCCGCGCCAGCTCCCGCCGATCGTCCAGTCGAACGACGAGCTCGTGCGCCGCGCGATCGGCCGCAACGTGTTCGACGTCGCGATCCCCGATCCGACGAGCTCGCCGGTCGTCGCGATGCTCGAGGTCCAGTACCGGATGCACCCCGCGATCGGGGCACTCGTCGGTGGCCTGTTCTACGGCGGCAAGTTGATCCATCGCGCGGAGGGAACCGAGGCGATCGTGGCGCGTGGACCCGAGCCGGGTGCGCCGATCGTCGTCGTCGATACCCGCGGCCGCACGAGCTGCGAGCGCTCCGCGAAGGGCAGCTCGCGGCTCAACCCGGCCTCGGCCCACATCACGGCCGAGCTCGCCGGCGAGGCCGCACGCGCCGGCCACGCCTCGATCGGCGTGATCACGCCCTACGCCGCGCAGGCCGCCGAGATCCGCAAGCTCCTCGCCGCGCGCGGCCTCGCCGACGCGGTCGAGTGCAGCACGATCCATCGCTTTCAAGGGCGCGAGTGCGACGTGGTCATTCTCGATCTCGTCGACGCTCCGCCGATGCGACCGAGCGCGCTGCTCGCCGACGCGCCGAACCTCCTCAACGTCTCGATCTCGCGCGCTCGCGGCAAGCTCGTGATCGTGGCGGACGTCGCATACTTCGAGGCCCAGGCCCCCGACGGGATCGTCGCCGCGACGCTGCGCGCGGCTCGGCGCTAGCGACAACGCCGGTCACGTAGGTGACAACTCGTGGTTTTTCTTCGCGAATCGTACTCGTACTCGTGCTCGTACTCGTACTCGCGCAACCGACCCGAGACGCGGACCGATATCGAGCGCGTGCACGCAACGGGTCTCGATCACGAGAGGCTCGATGTCTACCGACTCACGATCGAGTTCGTCGCGTGGGTCGGCGTCTTGATCGACGAACGCATGAGCAAAACCAAGCCAAGTGCGATCAAGCATCTCGACGAGGCGAGCACGTCGATCGCTCTGAATATCGCCGAAGGCAATGGCAAGCGGTCGGTCGTGGACCCCGCTTTCTCGACATTGCTCGCGGTTCGGCGCTTGAGTCCGCCGCCTGCTTGGACGTGCTTGCGGCGCGCAAGCGACTCGAGCCATCCGAGCTGACGCCAGGCAAGGAAAGGCTCATTCGCATCGTCTCGATGCTGACCAAGTTGATCGAAAAGCTTCTCTCATCCTCGTAGGTAGGGTCCCCCCAGCACGGGTACGAGCACGAGTACGAGTACGAGTACGCAGACTGATCAGCATTGCCTCTACCGGGCCGTCGGCGGCGCGGGCAACGTCGGCGCGACGCGCGACGCGACCCGCTGGAGCAACGAGCGCGGCCGCAGCGGCTGGATCGGCGTCGCCGCGAGCCCACGCTCGCCGAGGATCGCGTTCGCCGCGCGGATCCCGGTGACAACGGCCTTCTCCATGTCGTGAACCGCGTCGTCGGTCTTGATCCAGCTCCCGGCGAGGACCAGGTTCGGCACGGCGGTCCGCATCCGCGGCTGATACTTCGCGTGACCGACACCCTGCTTGTCGAACGTGCGCTCGTTCGCCGCCGACTCGATATGGATGATCTGGCCCGCGAGCTCGGGCCACGCGCGCTCGACCTCGGCGGTGACGAGCTGCCGCACGACCGCCGGACTCGACGCCGCGAG
>Ga0307509_10008259_pt1 | contig 13313 bp, 13 predicted proteins | sample 10_EM_MG_FD_202245 | JGI IMG/M metagenome (GOLD analysis project Ga0307509, IMG submission 202245) | Populus trichocarpa ectomycorrhiza microbial communities from riparian zone in the Pacific Northwest, United States - 10_EM | ecosystem: Host-associated > Plants > Roots > Unclassified | place...
ACGAATCAGGTTGGACTGCCTTACATAGGGCATCGCACACAAGGCAACTAGAGGTGGTGCGACTGTTACTCGAACGCGGTGCAAATGTCGATGTGGAGGACGAAAACCAGATGACCCCATTGAATGTGGCGTTGAAAAGCGGAGATGTTGAGATCGAGGAGCTCCTCCGAACTCGTACCACCAACATGAAATCACTGGACAGGGACGACTGGACTCTGCTCACGGCATCAATTGAAGGGCATATGAATATTGTCGAGCAATTTCTTGAACGAGGGGAGGACGTCAATGCTCCGAATGCCCGCGGTGAGACAGCTTTGGATCTCGCGTCTTACGCGGGACACTCCGATGTCGTACGACTGCTTTTGGAGCGGGGAGCCGATACGGACTCCAGGGATCACGATGGCGAATGTCCGTTACACTCGGCCGCATTCCAAGGTCACCTCGATATTGTGAACATATTACTGGAACATGGGGCTAGCATCGATGCACGGAGCAAGCTTCAAAGAACGCCGTTATTCGTCGCTTCGGAAAATGGACATATTGGAGTTGTCGAGCTCTTACTACAACGCCGCGCAAATACGCAGTTGGTGAGCGGTGGAGGGCTGACTCCATTGCAGGTAGCATTGGCAAATGGCCACCGCGATGTTGAAAATTTGTTCAAATCTGCGGCACAGAGAGCGTAGAGGCTGTACCAAGAAATGTATGACCGCATTTAGTCTGACTTGATGTCCCAAAATTGTTGTATTGACTTCGGTGTTATATGTACTTAGTAATAGTGGTTGGGAAAGCACCTCTTTCTCGAAGAAAATGGCATTAATTCTATGGATGTCATCAGTGTCAACTTGAAGGGCATTCATGCTTGGCGGGTGAGTAAAGGATGAGAGTACACGGCACCACACGAATGATGCGATGTGCCTAGTGGCTTACAGCACTGGACACTCGTACTACAGCACCATAATTTATCATTACCGCTGAGTATACAGGTCACCAAGTGCCCCCAAACGGGATAGGCCCAAGTTTTCACACATTGCATCAGGAAAAACCCCTCATTTGCTTTTGTGTGCATTTCTTACTTTTCACAAAAAAGCACAAAAAGCATAAAAAGTACAACAAAAGTAAATGAAGGGTCATCCTGATGTGACTCGGTTCAATTCAGGACAGCTGTTGCCTAGAGTCCTAGACGCTTAAGTAACAAAAGTCGCCCATTTTTTCGTCTATTTAACTACTTTTCATACCAGTCTCTTCAGTTTCGACTATAAACTACAGTGAGTAACATTACACCCATCGGCATATCATATCAGATTTCCCGTACACGTCTGACATAAAACTTAGTGACACGTGACCCGAATTAGAATTAGAATTAAAATTAAAATTCCACTGCTCTCACTGCGTAGCGGCACTCCGTTCGCGACGCAAGTTTGCGGCATTGAACCCGTATTTAACTGAGTTCCCTCTGCTCTCTCTGACGAAGCGGGTTCACTGTACAGGCCATTTTGTCCCCATGGGTTGCTGCAACAGCACTGCTAATACCCTTTCGGACCTGGCAGTGGCGGGGGAGGGTGCATCACCAGGACCTACGGCGGCGCCATCCATTCCACCAAACCCAACTGCCCCGGAGCACTCCTCGGCTCGCAGTCGAACACCTTCTTTACACCAATCGACGCACCGTAATGCAGAGACATCAAATTCGATTCCTCTCGTGAGGACTCCGTCCGTGCCGCAGAGGCAACAACACGGCATGAAGTCGTCATCATGCCAAGAATGCAGGAGTGGGGGATAAAAAAGCAGTCCCGCCAGGTATGGGTAGCCAGTTCCCCACATTACTGAATCCATGCGATACATGGCTATGCTATGTAACCTCCGTGGCCACCCTACCAGCCAGCCACAGGGCTGGGACCCGGTCACTCACTTCAACGATGCGGCAAGTGCTCTCTTATCACCCCAAGTATGTGTCTTCATTCTGGCGTCTAGTCTACTTTTGTCCCACATCTTCGTTGATTTATGATTCTCGTGGTGGGAAGTGCGCGTTTTTGCAATGCTCAGCCCATACCTGTCAAATCGATACCACTCGATCCTCAGAGAGGCTCGGGCAAGTCCTCGCTCATCAATACTGTTTTTGAAGTGAACATAACCGTCTGTTCTTTCCCACTTCGTATCACTGTCTGATCAACCTGACTGTAACTTGGTAACCAGGCAGCGTCAGGAAGACCAAACATCAACCACGAGATCCATCCAGAAGCTGATAGTTATGTTGCCGTCCATGAGCTCCGCATGTGGACCCGGCGATGGCCAGAACTTGCAGATCATCCGAGATTTTATCTCATACCGAACTGATCCCGGCCGCTCAACTGCTGACAACCCCCATGCTGTCTGGTAGGGAGTGGGTGGCCAAATTTCCTCAAGGCGTTCCTATTTTGTTGAAGTATTCACTTTAGGATCTGTATCCCAGCATCCGACGCCATCGGTGGGAACATGGGAGAAAGGATTGAGGATATTGTGGACATTAGGCGTGGTAGGCACCCTTTTAAAATACAAGACTTGCCCATTCAGCTAATTCATGAGTCAGTACCTGTCGTTGTCGCGTTTACTAAATTCGATCAGGTTGTCAGAATTGGAGGTGGAAGCTGAGAGAACCAGTGCGTGCGCACAGGTTGAACACTCGTACCGTTCCCTGTTCCGTAGGGAACCTAGGGATGTGCCAGCAGAGATTGTCTCAGGTATTTGCTCTCTTTATTGTGTAATTATGCTCTAACAAATTGATTTATTCGTAGTGAACCCACAACTTAGGGATCTGATCGATAATCTTGTTGTGGCCACGGATAGGTTCGTGACAGCTTCCCATACACATACTACCTCTGCCCCTCCGCGGTCAAGTTCACAAGTATCGAAGCCACGGATTACCACGTACCTCTCTTATGGTCTTCACATTAAGAGTTCATCAAGACATTTTCATTCAAGCCTCTATTGAGCACGTCGACTTTCTACCGGATATCATCTCGTTCATATATCTCGTAAACAGAGTCAGGCGAAGCCGTTGAGTATAACCACCTCGCTGATTCAGACCACTACTGACACCAACGTACTTCCTTAGGATACTAGCGTGGCCTGTGGTCTAGTCTCGACTTCGCTGATCAACCCCTCAAGGACTGCGTAAACACCGATATCGTCGATATATGGAACCTGAAAGATAGGAAATGAGTTAGCCCACCCTATCTTTTCACTGTTTTAATTTACTTACAGAGATCAGCGTCTTTCCGACCCCGAATTCAAGGGAAAGATGTTTCATGTCGTCGCGAGGTCGGCCGCCAGCGTGCCGTCGGGGTGCGCGTGTTCCACAGAAATTATAGAAGAGGAATCAAATTCCCCTGTAGTGACTTCGCTGGATGGGTTTACGACGTATGTCGAGGCAGGTGAGTAAACATATTGAAATCTCGTTGATCGGTCTCAGTCTCTCTCGCATGCCAGCCAGGAAGATGTCCGATGTGTGATGGGCTACATCGTAGACCTCACCGCCATGCTAGATGATATATTTAGGACAGCCTCTGGTAATGTGACCGCCAACGACTTTCAGTCGGCTGTGGATAGGCATGTCAACTCTGGCTGCAAGGATTGGATTCACCGAGATATCCACAGCTTTGTTACTGAGACGTTCGCGATCAGATTCACGGTGCCGCACAGGGAACTAGTGATAGAGAAGATCATTGATTTGATCCGGCAATATTGTGTCCCCCCCCCGTCCTCATGGGTACAGATACTAGTGGTCGTGTTTCTGCGCTTGCGGACGGTCGTGTTTTCTCGCTTACGGATGTATTAGTTTTGCATGTTCTCAATGTGTTGTAGGGTCAATACGAGATTTAACCGTGGCCCCCAAATACTTCAGTATGGGATTGTAACCAACCATATTGTATGTCAAGTTCTAAGGCAAGCTAATCAGGCGTCCATAACAATGGTTCCCCGAAAAACCATCGCTTATCCATTCTATCTCCAAAGTGGGTACTATGTATTTACTATTCAGACGTGACCACCACATCGGGAGGACGGCAATCGAAAAAATAACACTCATAGAACTGTGAAAACAATGGATATCAATGCCGTGTGTACCTCTAGCGAGAATTTATAGTTCATGAGCACTCCAGTTTTGAATCCGAAGCTGTCCAAAACATATCGGAGGTCCAGAGTTTGGGACTCTGGGACTCGGAGTCGGGGACTACAGTGGGCATAATTCATAAATTGGCTTTTTTTTTATGTCGTCCCACTCATCCCAAGATATGGTAATTAAGTTTCGAAATAAGCCCCGATAAGTAGTGCTCAAAAGCATACAAGTGCGGCAATTGAGCGCTATTGAGCGGTGACCGGTAACCCGTAAGCCCCTCAGTCCCCGGGCTTCCGCGCCGCTCAAGACCCCGAGGATGGCAACGACTCGCAATTTCGAAGGCAGCTCTAGACGGCGGCAGCACGGGTGTGTGCATAATATTGTGGGGGTGCCGCTCAACTGACCTGATTTGTATGCTCCTGGGTGTATCTTTTGGCGATGATTCACGCTACGTCGTTCTTCTTGGGCCTCAAAGGACCCTTGGCTCTCTTTCAAGATCCCACGACTCTTCTCCCTCGCTCGAGGCCTCGTCGTGGTAGTGCGTCGAGTCTGTCATCGCCCCTGTCGTTCCTCTCGTAGTGACGTTTCGAGCCCGCACCCCAACGCCTCCTGTCGAGATATTCAACACCTACTCAGCCCAATCTTAGCAGTCGCGACTGCCATAGTTGCAAGTTGCAACCAGCGAGCTCGAGGCTGACACCTCAGGGACAGGTACGGTGTCTGCAGCTGACAGCGTTGCCCATCGCTCATCAAAATAGTTGGCTTCAGGGGACCCGAGCAACGGACAGAGAAGGTGAGGGTTTTAGGTGTTGGGAGGTGTTGATAACCCCCCCGTGAAATGAAACACCCCTGAGTCTCACGCTACCTCCGCGGGCCATGCGAAATATACTCCTTTGCTCACATGGCTACAACATGCTGCATAGTGCTGATGCTCATCTTCCGCAACCCGGCACACATATTCGGACGATACAGACTATAGCATTTCCTCCCAAAAAATTATTTTGCGACAATCAGGTGTTCTCAGAAAAATTATTTTGCATTTCATTGCCGCGCGCGGGCGTGGGAACTTCGGAGCAACACGTGGCCACCGAACTCAACGCCACCTAGTCGTCGACCTTCCCACTCTCTCCATTGAAGAAACTAGCAGGGTACTATCCTCATGTCCTCGATAACGCGTACCTCTCAACCGAATTATCAACTAATCATCGACGCTTTAGCCAACTATACCAACCGCACGGGTATCGATCTCTCTAAGAATCCCTTCGCCCATAAGCTCCAACATTCCAGCTCACCTGATGCCATCCTTGAATTGCTTCATGACAGAGAGAAGGAATTCAAGGAGTATCGAGATGGAAATCCGAAGCTCATTGGCCCGCTTTCACGGGTAGTCCACGTCCTTCATGCGTTTTCTGCTGTTCTTGGCGAATCGGTTAGCCTGGTGAGCAGCGCCACATTCGGTCCCCGGCATTGGTTTCATACCACACCCTTAGGTACCTTTTCCACCATTAAAAGCCTTTTTTATTGGTCTCGATGTTCTTCTCGCCGTACGTGCCCTCTTCCTGTCTTCAGCCGGATCCATCTGATGTGCAATAAGCTAGGCTGCCAGTAGTGTCAGTTCAAGCTATAACACACTCGTCGACCTCCTCGAGCGGGTCGGAAGTTTGCTTCAGCGTCTCACTAATCATACCATGATTCTGTACACCCGTGAAATGACCGATATCATCGTCAAAATTATGGTTGAATTGTTGTCTGTCCTTGCCCTGGCAACGAAGCAAGTTAAGCAAGGGCGGTTTAGTAAGTACGTTTATCCAACATTCCTCGAAAAGATTCAATTTGCTGTAGAGAAATTTGCAAAGAAGTTGTTTAGGAGGAACGAGGTTGAGTCCGTTTTGCAGAGATTAGACAGATTGACCCAAGACGAGGCTCGGATGGCTGCCGCACAGACGCTAGATGCCATCCATGGATTTGCGAGCAATATGAGCGTACTTATGGGCGGTGCGCAATAGTTGGTTGGATCAGTTCGCTGACACTTTACTCATTGCTTATCACATCAGATGACAAAGCATCGATGAACAACTTTCGAGAAACATTCGGTATGTGTATTCTAAGTGTGAAAGAGAAAGGCTTATAAATTGTATTCACTTGGCGTCCTAATGATGACAAATCTGAAAGCAAACGAAGTGAACAGGATGAAGTGTCTGTTATTTCCTTTTCCCGTTGACTCCGCATGAGGCTGAAACTATTGTAGGCGATCAGATGACAAGTGACATCCGACATTGGCTCTCTCCTCCGGATCCTTCGACCAACCATGAATTCGTTTCGAAAGCACGCCACACTGGGTCTGCCTCATGGTTGTCCAACAGTAGCACCTTGATTGAATGGAAGAAGACGGGGTCGCTCTTATGGATACATGGCAAACGTGTGTTCTCTTATACTTTGAGGTGCACGCAACACTAACGAAATTCTGGTCATTCAGCGGGCTGTGGGAAGAGCACAATTCTGTACGTAATTCGCCAACAACTACGATCAGGATAACTCATCTTTCGGATTAGTTCCGCAATCATACAGGATATCAAACCCATGTGCGAAGCGGGGCTGGCCACTATTGCCTACTATTATTTTGATTTTCGGGACATCGAAAAGCAAAACCGATATGGTCTACTTTCATCAATCCTATCTCAACTTTGCGCCACCTCGGACTCTTTTTGTGATATCCTGTCTCGACTACGATCATCCTACGCAAGTGATACACGGAAGCCCACTGAGAGCGCGCTCACGAAGTGTTTGAGAGACATGCTCACGTTCCCCGGATGTGGCCCCATTTATATCGTCGTCGATGCCATTGATGAATGCCCCAACACCACTGGGATGCCGTCTTTCCGCGAAGAAGTCCTTGGACTCATCAAAGAAGTCGTTGATTGGCACCTTCCGAATGTGCATCTATGCTTGACAAGCCGTCCGGAAATTGACATTCGGACGATTCTCCAACCCCTGTCCCCTCTCCGAATTTCCCTCCATGATGAAATCGGACAAAAGAAGGACATTGTCGACTACATCAATGCTGTCATCCTCTCAGACAAAAATATGCAGAGGTGGAGAAAGGAAGACCAACAATTGGTCATCGACACCCTTTCAGAGAAGGCCGATGGAATGTGAGTCATTCCTGACAGCGCTTCAAGTTTAATGCTCACGTATGGCGTAGGTTCAAATGGGTCGCTTGCCAGGTCGACACGCTGCGACGCAGTTTCCCTGCAAGCATCCGGAACATTTTGAACGAGCTGCCCAAGAGCTTGGATGAAACATACGCGCGCATGTTATTATGCATCGATGACGAGAAGCGAGAAATTGCTCGGCGTCTATTCCAGTGTTTGGTCATATCCATTCGCCCTCTTCGCGTCGAAGAGCTCGCCGACATTCTTGCTGTCAAGTTTGACCGGGTGGACCCCCCCGTATTTAACGCAGATTGGCGGCCAATAGATGTAGAAGAAGCCGTGCTGTCCGCGTGCTCTAGTCTCGTCGCCATCGTCAATGTCGACGACTCCCAAGTCGTACAATTCTCCCACTTCTCTGTCCAAGAATTCTTGACCTCGGACCGCTTATCAACCAGTGTGGAACGTCTTTCGTACTATTACATCCATCCCATTTCTGCGCACACGGTCCTTGCGCACGCTTGCCTCGGTCTCCTCCTCCAACTTGATTACGGAATCACCAAGAATACCATAGGCTCCCTCCCTCTGGCGCCGTATGCCGCCCGATACTGGGCCAATCATGCCCGGCTTGGGGACGTGTCAACGAATATTCAAGATACAATGAAGCGTCTTTTTGACTCGCAGCGACCACATTTTGCTGCATGGATCTGGTTATACGACATCGACCATGATTGGCTGGAAACGATGTCCGGGAACAATCCCACACAACCTCAGGCGACTCCCCTTTATTATGCATCCCTTTCTGGTCTCTCCGGAATCGTTGAGCACCTGGCCAATGCTTATCCATCGGATGTCAACCGTAAGGGCGGCTCCCGCATGACCGCATTGCATGCCGCCTCAACTGAAGGACACCTAGAAGTCGCACTGGTTTTACTCAATCATGGTGCAGATCCTAATTCAGGAGATGATAAAAGCTATACCCCACTGCATTGGGCATCCCGTCGTGGACATTTGACTGTCGTGAAATCATTATTTGAACTCGGTGCCGATATCGAACCACCAGGCGAGGTGTCCTCGCCATTGCATCTGGCGTCAATTGATGATAGACGTGAAGTCGCCTGGTTTCTACTGGGCCATGGCGCGAATGTGAACTCCCGGGATCACAGTGGTTACTCCCCGTTACACGGCGCATCACTGTTCGGACGCACCGACATTGTGCGGTTGTTACTCGACCATGGTTCAGACCTAGAAGCCCGAAACATCAATTCCTGTACGGCATTGCATCTGGCAGCGAGACGTGGGCATTTCAGTGTCGCCCAATTGTTGCTCAAACATGGTGCAACTGTAGACGCACTCAATAATGATTATCAGACACCATTACACGAATCCTCCAGAGCTGGATATTTGGATGTTGTACGATTGCTCCTCGATCACGGCGCAGATTTGGATGCCAAGGACAAGAACGACGAAACGCCAAGGGACCTTGCCGGATGGGATGGGAAGGGCGACATTGTTCAATTTCTGTTTGAGCATAGTGTCACTTGTTCCCAATCGAACGGGGACAATATCTCGTTGCACTCAGCATCGAAAAACGGAAATCTAGATGTCGTGCGGTCGTGTCTGGAGAGTGGAGAGGATGTCGACGCGTGCAACGCGAACTGGGAAACGCCATTATTACTTGCATCTCGACATGGGAAATTCGATGTTTCGCAATTTCTTCTTGAAAATGGTGCGAATCCTCATTCCCGGGGAGCGACTGGTTGGGGGGCATTACACGTGGCATCGCGGAAGGGGTATCCTGATATCGTTCAATTGTTAATCGACCATGGTGCCGATGTCAACACGCGAAACACAGATGGCAGGACTCCATTGGATCATGCATCGAGTAAAGGAGCCGTCGACGTTGTACTCCTACTGATTAATCGCGGGGCTAATTTGGATGCCCGAGACGAATCAGGTTGGACTGCCTTACATAGGGCATCGCACACAAGGCAACTAGAGGTCGTGCGACTGTTACTCAAATGCGGTGCAGATCCCAATGTAGAGGACAAGGGCCAGCTGACACCATTGGATGTGGCGTTGGACAACAGAGATGCCGAGATCGCAGAGCTCCTCCGAACTCGTACCACCAACATGAAATCACGGGACAGGGACAACTGGACTTTACTCACGGCATCAATTGAAGGGCGTGTGGATATTGTGGAGCAATTTCTTGAACAAGGGGAGGACGTCAATGCTCCGAATTCGCGGGATGAGACATCTTTGGATCTTGCATCTTATGCGGGACACTTCGAAATCGTACGACTACTTTTGAAGCGGGGAGCCAATGTGGACTCCAGGGATCGTGAAGGCGAGAGTCCATTACACTCGGCCGCATTCCAGGGTCACCTCAATATTGTGAACTTATTGCTGGAACATGGGGCCAACATCAATGCACGGAGCAAGCTTCGAAGAACGCCGTTATTCGTTGCTTCGGAAAATGGACACATCAGAGTAGTCGAGCTTTTGTTGCAACGCGATGCTAATGCGTACTTGGTGAGCGGTGGTGGGCTGACGCCATTGCAGGTAGCGGCGGCCAATGGCCACCGTGATATTGTGAAGTTGTTATCTACGGCGCAGAGAGAGCGGACACTGTATCGAGATGTGCATAACCCCGTTTAGTCTGATATGGAGTATTTTCATGATGTGTGTGCTCGGTGGTGACTGCGGGGACCGCTTATTGAAAGAAAAGGATGTTGAACTCTGTAGACGTCGCCAGAGTAGTTTCGACAGTTGCAAAGTCCAAGGATTGTTGACCCAAGGCGACCGCAGCCAGCAAAGGGAAATAAGGAGAGAAGCCGAGAGTGAGAAGGAACGAGGACGGTGACGAACGGTGATTCAGAGAGACCAGGCGAGGGCGCGGATGACGATTCCGCTGCACAAGGCCAAGCCTAATTAGAAATGACAGTGAGAGAACAAGGAGGGATGTTATGGGCGACGGTCTCGTTTCGCCGAACGGGAAGGAAGTGATCACACGAGAAGAGAGAGGGGGGGGCAAGTAGAATTGGGATAACGAATGCGATGCACTCCACAGGAGCAGGAGGCTTGCTTCAAGACGTACGCTACTTATTAAGACTTGTACCAATGTAAGGTTATTGAAAGAATAAGGCCGCTAGCGCGAGAGCGGGGAAGCAATGCAGAAAGAAAGGTGGTGGTGTCAGTGTCGTGGGGAGGCGGTGACGGCGGACGGTGGAAGTGAATGTGTGCAGTGTCGACGAGGTCGATGCGAGACAGGAGGGACTATGGACAAATGGTAGGGCAGTGCGAACTAAGGAAGGTCAGAATCAAGGAAAGAGCTAAGAACGGGAGCATACGAGTGCCGGGCAGCGGCGACGACCTAACCGGCGTCATGCGAGCGGGCAAGAACGAAAACGAGTGTGGAAGGGCGAAGGAATGGATGAAAGGCGGTGAGGCGAGACTTGGTAGACGAGGAGTGTGGTGGTCGGTTTCATGTTGTGGTGGCGGCGACGTTGTCGACAGGTGATGGTGGTATGAAAAAAGGGGGTCTTGAGATGCGAATTTGCAAATGTGTCGAAAAGGGTCGGATCCGGATCTGAGTCATTCCGCTTATTATTTCCGCAGCTCATATTGACGGACAGGACAGGAGAGGCCTGGGCGACCTGTTATTTGCAATATCCCCGCCCACCTACGTCATTCCGCTCCACCTTCGGTCAGGCGCGCAGAGTGTAGGGCTTTGTCAGGATACTGTATCGAGAATCCCGTCCGGCATCAGCCGCAAACACGTGGCAGTCGCGTGGCAACCCCACCGCGCACGAGGGAAATCCCGAAAAATGTACCGTCAGTACAGTATCAACACAAAACGATTCCTCCTTAAGAGTCCGTCTCTTGTTAATTAGCCTTGATGCAAACGATAGAAGTTTGGAGAGGAAACTCATGCTTTTGGACCTATAAAATTATAGCCAAAAGTTTGATAAGCTAGAGGCCCTTCGTATTTTTGCTGATGCAGGAACTGCCATGAATGCATCGCACAATGCATTGGCATGCACTTGTGTGATTGATAGCATGACTCCAGACCATTTCCTCATAGAATACATGTGCTACTGTGAACAATGTGACATTCCCTATTGTTGATATGATTCCTTCTATGGGGATTTGTGTAACAACCTTAGGGCAATAGATTGATGGGTTCGGGTGAGCATGATTGTTGGCTATAGAAGATAACACAATATTGACAATAATGGATACTCAGTGACAGCATGCACAGATCGCACAAGAACTTGAATTGAGGCGGATGTTACCATCTACTGGTTACATGGAATCGGACGTACCAGAAGTGTAACTGGACTGTAAAAGATTAAGATGTCCGTGGTGCGTTTCCATTTGCGTCTGAGGTGAGGCATGTGATCGGCCTTATCTAGCTGACGTCCGGAGCGCTCGACTGTTCCGTTCCGAGTTCACTCACTCCGCCGCCGACCCGTCATTTGAGAAAGCGCCACTAATGCCACGTGTCTAACATGATGGCATACACGAGCGCACAAGGGATCCTATAGATCCTAGATGGAAGCTCGATAAAGCTCTCCGCCCCAGGGCCCGAGTCAGAGGGAGGACACAGCACGACTATAGCATTGACTTCCCCACAACCCAACCACGCCAACTTCTTCTCGTAAGGTTCCCATGCCAGCGAATGTGCCATGTTCCTCTAGAGTTTTATCGATTTATCCTTGATCGAACTTGAATGACCCGGTTACTCGCTCAGGAACGCGCCGTTATGGCCGGACAAGGCGGGTGAGATTGCATTACTTAACCCACGGATGCGCGCTTTGTGGGCCATGCCACTTGTACAGTTTTCACAAGTAATGGGTAGGCCACCATTCCCGGGTCGACGCTAGCCGCACGCGAAAACCACACGAGTACTGTGCACCTCCATTGTCGTGCAGCACAAATCTCTCTTATACACACTATCGCACCATGGGTTGCTGCGGTAGCACTGCTAACTTGCCCGAAGAGTGCGCACCGGCGAGAAATGTCACCGGAACAGTGCCGGTGACAGTGCCAGCGACACCACCCCCATCTCCTGGGCCGCCTTCTTCCACGCTTCCCCGACCGCGTGCTCGAGAACCACCCCCACACCAGCCAACACGTCACAGTACAGAGGGACCATGTCCAAACCGCCGCACTAGGACGCAGTCTACAGCCCGCAGGGCCCCATCGACGAAGGCATCCTCATCTGAGGACCGTAGGACTGGCGCTCAGAATGTGTTGCCCATACAGGTATCCTCATCCCAAGGCCGTAGGAGTGCCCAGAGTTTAGTCCCGGGAAAGTGTAGCAGTTCCATTCCCAGGCCATCGAACCTCGGTGAGAGTGACGCTTGGTTGCGCTTTGTACCCCCAGTGACCGGCGTCTAAGCGCACTCAATGGCTGGTACTCGATCACTCACTTCAATGATGCGGCAACTTGAAGTGCTCTCTAATCATCACCAGTAGGGACCCATTTTGGCATATAAACTACGTCCATCTCATACCTTCAATATCCTTCGTAGATTTAGGATTCTCGTAGTAGAAAAGGTGCGTCCATGCGACGCTCAGCCAAGTGTGGGTCAATATTTATCACAGAGGGGCCCTGGAAAATCCTCTCTCATCAATACTGTCTTCAAACTGGGCACCGTGATATCGGTGGGTATCCCGTCCCACGTCGTATTCTTATCTCTTACCATCATGGCCACATTCTAGGGACAGGCAGCGCTAGGGAGATCAGATATCAACCACAAGATGGTTCTAAAAAATAATCGTTCACTTATCGTCAACGAGAGCTCTGGATTAAGACCTGGCGATGGCCAGAACTCGCAGGCTACCCGAGATTTCATTGTACATCTGACGGATCAGGGTCGTTCAAATGAGGAAAGACTGCATACCGTGTGGTAGAGAATTGATGCCTCAACTTCCTTGATTTCTGTGTGGCTGAAGCGTCTATGTTAGGACCTGTGTTACCACATCTGATGCCATCAGTGGAGGCAATGGAGAAAGAATTGAGGAGATTCTGGGCTTGAGACAAGGTTCGCGCGATTCAATGC
>Ga0307509_10008261_pt1 | contig 13309 bp, 6 predicted proteins | sample 10_EM_MG_FD_202245 | JGI IMG/M metagenome (GOLD analysis project Ga0307509, IMG submission 202245) | Populus trichocarpa ectomycorrhiza microbial communities from riparian zone in the Pacific Northwest, United States - 10_EM | ecosystem: Host-associated > Plants > Roots > Unclassified | place...
TAAAATTGTTTCCCCATTGACGTTCCACGCCTTCAACAGCAGCAGCGATGGCACTCCCCTGCTCAGCAGCCTTCTCCATTCTAGATATAGCATCATAGAGGCACTTTGTAATATCCAGCAACGCAATCACTTCACCATTCTCCACTACAGGGAGGTGCCTGAACTTGCCTGTTGACCAAAACACAACTAAGATGCTGCTAAATAAATGTATTTAATTGGTCAAAGTGATAGGCGTGTGTGACAAATGGTTGTTGCATCAGTGCTGAAAGTTCACAAACAAGTACGCCAATTTTTATGTGGATTATCATAACAAGTACATGTCATGCTCATTTTGACCAGCAATTAACCTGCACTCCTGAACTCCTAAGTTACAAAACCACTTCCAGTTCAGCTAAAATCTATAATGCAAACATAAGATTCTAAATGACAAGTTCAACTGATAAATAGAGAAATCTCAATAGCAATACAAAACCTTGTAAATTATCCCATAAAAGGAATCCCATTGACTAAATTCTTAGAATTCACATTTTAGCTTTGGTCCTCTCTCCAATCCTTCTCCACCTATGCAATTCAGCCGCTTCCCCCTCTGGTACAACTATAATGATGAAAAAACTATCTTCCTCATTTAACAAGCCCTAACACCAATGTAATAAGATTCATACACATCGATTTCAGGTACATGCATTTTCCTAAATTGTTTCACGCACAACCTAATAGAAACAAAAACAAATGACATATGATAACAGTACACTCTTTACCACCATCAAAGTTTTAAATTTCAGTAGCCATTTTAAAGCCCTATATTCACCCTCCCAAAACCCCACCTCAGCAAGTTATGGCCTTTTAATGAAGTTCAACAGTCAAATCATTCAAACAAGGAACTACACCAAGAACTAAAAAGAGAAGCTAACCCTGCACCATCTTCTGAAGCGCTTCAATGGCTAAAGAATCCGAGTTAACAAAAATAGGATTCCTTGTCATAATCTTTGATACTATTGTTTGATCTGGCCTCAACCCCTCCGCTATTACTCTCGCCGAAATGTCCTATCCACAACAACAAAATTGAAACAGCAAACAAATCAAAACACTATCCCACGCAAATAGCGTAGAAAAAACAACAGAACTCAACAATATAAGCAAAAACGAACCTTGTCAGTAACAATCCCAGAAAGCAAAGCATTAGCATCAGTCAATAAAGCAGCATTGACACGACGAGCTGCCATTCTTCTACAAGCATCAGACACTGTGGTTCCCTCTGGAATCGTTAGTGCTTTCGATAACCTCAATTTCTTCACTGTCCTTTCCCCTCCCACAGGCCTCCACAAAAACAAATAATTATTCCAATTAACAATTAAATTACCATTTCCACACATAAATGACCAAAGAAAAAAAATTAACGAAAATAAAATAGTAAAACACATTAATTTAATTATAAGACATACGATGGAGCGTCGGGAGAGGAGGGCTTGGAGGTGTTTCCACCATGGGAGGAGGTGCCGCCGTTCTCTGACGGCGTCGCCGCCATTGAGGACGATGACCTTCTGGCTGTGGTTGAGCCTCGTTTATGGGTGAGACTGGTCCTCTTTGGAGGAGGAGGACCCATTTGACTGCTCATCTTCCAATTAGGGTTTTGACTAAATTGATTAATTGGTGACAGGAAAATTCAAAAACAAAATCCAAGAGGGAGAGGGGGAGAGTTTAGGGTTTTGGCCCTCTCTCCCTCTTCGTCTGGAATTTGATTTGGGTGAGAGCTTGAAGACACAACGACAGAACAGAGGAGGAAAGGAAGAGTTGAAAAAATATTTTTCCCACCTCAGGTGACTCTTTAGGAGATAAGTTTTACTTTACCCCCTATATTTTTATAGTAACGTCAATTCCAATCCTGTGTTTCGTTCTTTGTCAATTTTTCTCATGACTGTGAAATTGTGAGTCAATCAAATTAATTGATATCGTTTATTGATCATTTATCGTTAAAACAAAAAAGGAAAATAATATTATAAATATCTATTAATTTTGTGAATTACTCGAACAATTTTTTTCTCAGGTTTTCTAAACATAAAAAAGTCAAATTTACGTCTTTTTATTTATAAAATTGAAGAAAAATAGCTGTAGTCATCAATCAATTGACATGACTCGGTCAAAATTTTCTCAATTAGGGATAGAATTGGAAAGAAATAAAACATATGGGAGAAGTTGAGTTCCTTCTACAAATACAGGGGGCAAATAAAATGTTATCTGAGATTTCGAGAGGGTGGTGCTGTGAAACGAATGGTAGCCCTTTACTCGGACATGGGGCGTGATGTACACGCCACGTATAACCCCACTCAACATTTTTTGGCATGCAAGATTTTTCCTATTTTTTAAAAAACTTTTTTCATAAATAAAAGGCGTCGAGGAATAAAGATTTGTGTGCTTGATATGCGCAGTTTGCAATTGTGTTGTGAGACGGTGTTTCATAAAAAATTTTAAAAAATAGTTTTAAATTAATTTTTTTATATTTTTACGTTGTTTTAATATAGTTATATTAAAAATAATTTTTAAAAATAAAAAATATTATTTTAATATATTTAAAAAAAAATCACTTAAAAAACAACACATCACATGCTCTGAAAACGCCCTTAAAACTTATGAGATGTATAGCCCATTCTCGATTAAAGTCCATAAAACAGGGAAATGAGAAACCTGAAAGCCCAATTAAAACTCATAACTAAACGATCGAGCCTGCGTTTATGGGCTTTCCAAAACCCATTAATTTTGTCTCTTTTTTCAATTATTTTTTAAGAAAAAAAGATTTTTTCTTTTTAACAATATTTCTTTACGAGTATGTTATTCGATTATCTGTTAACTTGTAGTATGATGGCCCTATTAATTTTGTCTCAAAATGGATTAATTTTTAAAAAAAAAAATTATAGAAATTGGGTTTAATTTAATAATAGAATAGCTATGCATTAGTTCAAGAGTTGGGCAAGGGAAATATCCATTTAATGGCTCAAAGTCCAATTCGAGCATGAAATTTGGCATTGCAGCTATGCATTGGATCAAGCAATATTGTCGAGATTAGTCCTTAAAAAAACAAAATTGGGAAAACTAATTAAATATAGCCTTAAATGAATACAATTTCTCATTTCTCAACAACAAATAATGGACTTTCACTCTAAATGCACTCCTAGATACCAAGCCTTGGATTGCAATATATTAGGGCAACAACTCTTGATCGGACATTTACAACATCGGTCGAAATCGATATTAATAATATTTTTTTTAATTATAAAAATTCAGCGACCTCTCTTTATTTTTTTTCAACCCAAGAATTAAAAGATATTAAAATTAAATTTTTATATTAAAATTAAATTAAAAAAATATTGAAATACCAAATATGTATAAATTTTAAAGTATAAAGACTAAATTAAATTTTTTGAGTGAACTTTAAAACCATCATCCATTTATAATATTTTTTCTACTTTAATCTTCTGTGTTTTAATTTTATACTTAATCAATAAATTTAATTTAATTACTCTTGAATTTGATCCCAAAAAAAATACTTGCATACAAAAAGTACAAGAATCAAATAAAAAAACTTGAATAGTAGATCTACGAAAAAATATAAAAGAATGAACAGGACATATGCTACAGTGAAATAGATCGAACTTCGGTGATGCATGCACGTCAGCACCATGAAGACACAAATTCAATAATTTGCCTCGCGTCCTCCTTCTCGGTGGCTAGTTTGCTGCCCTTGCAAGAGGCACCATCGCATAAAAATGGCTCCAAGGAATAAAAAAAACCCCACAGCCCTAAATCACTCTCGTCTTTTCCGGGAGAAGACAAGAAACTTTTACACGATCTAATCTAATTTCATGTCTTTCTTCCCGATGCTGAGAATATGCTCCCAAATCATGAAGTTTTATTTAATCCCTTGAAAGCATTATTATATAAAGAATATCGGTTGCTTTCGGTGGTTATATACAAGTTTGAATTGAAAATCTGCAATTAAAACAAAACAAATATTTAATTACTAATTAAATTATGACCGAATGTTCTTTGAATCGGCCAAGCTCTACTAATTTTAATTCAAGTTTAACTCCGAGCATCTTACCAAAATACAATATTGATTTAATTCAACTCATATCTTTTTTTATTATTATTATAACTCAAATTTATAGGAAAATGGAAATAAAATTTAGGCTGCTCTTCTCGAAAATTCGAGGTTATGTTCAACACACATGGTTTTTTCTTTAGATAATATCATCACATCTCACATCTATGTACCGGCAAAGTTTTGTTGATTTCTCTTCGAGCTTTCTTTTGCTTGACACATTCATCAATTTGCTATTTACATTAATGTAAAATAATTTACATTCTCAAAGTGAAAATATATGATTTTAAAAATAAAATATTATCATGTTCTTTTTATCAACTATATAATTTCTTATGTTTTTTTACACGTTACAATATATTATTTTTATTATTGTGAGTGGATCCGAGACGGGTCAACATGATCCATATAGACCCAAAAAATATGAGTGGTGTCTTAGGACCTATTTTAGGCATATTAAAAAAGCATGTTCAAAGCCTAATTTTTATCTCCTAATGTTTTAATGTTCATTTTAAAATCCTAAACTGATAAAAAAAATTATTTTAGGGATTAATGTCAAATGTTTTTTCTAAATCAATGAAATCACTGATTTGTAGGGATTATCGTCAAAATTTTCACAAATCAATGAAATCTCATATTTTTAGTTATTAATATAAAAACATTTCTAAACTGATAAAACTGTCTATTTTTAGAGATGAACGTTAAATTTATCAATAAGTAATAGGGATCGAAGTTATTTTTTTAAAATTGAAAAAAAATCATGAATAACTTTAGAAATACATTTAGACAATTAATAGCATATGCAGAATAAATTTAGGATAAAATATATAACAAAGATAACTTTTCATTTGAAAGGATGTGCTAAAGGTGACATTAATCTTCTCTTAGGCATAACTATCCCTATACTTGTATCTTTTAGACTAGCTATTTTAGGATTTCTAGTTTCTTTTAAATACTAGATAACAACTCTATTATTTTTATTTAACCTTTTAATTTTGGAGATTCTCGTATTTGTCATGTTATGACAGTATAATGACTCATTAGGGACTAGGGTTGAGCCTTAGTACTTGTGTTTTTTTATATATAATTTATTCATTTTTTATATATATTTTTTATGTTCATTTGTGCAATTTAATTTACTATATTTGTTTTACACGTTGAATTATATATGCATGCGTGTTATTGTTTAGAGGTTTCACACATTTTATTATAAACCCATAAAAGCTTTGAACCCGAGTTTGTCCCTCGTATGATTAGATAGAGAGATTTAGGTGGCATGTATGACTTGGTTCCATTAATGCTTATTTGAGCTCTTATTCATATTGAAACTCATCCTATGCAATTGGTATTTTGAAGTCTCTTCTTAACCTAGATTGTATAAGGTTAAGAGGTTGAGGTACCTCACTAATAAATTAGATCCAGTTAGATTCTATCCATTAAGCTCGAATCGTTATAAGTTAGATCCTATCCATTAAAACTCTCTTTATAATAGGACTTGAACAAATAATATGTCATGTCATACATATTTTTTTTTATTTTTTTTTCTTATTATATCTCCACTGATTCTTATAGAAAATATGAAATGGTGGGATACATTACTATCAAAGATATAAAAACTAGGTCAAAGAAAGGCCAATATGATGAGACGATAAATTTCCCTTCAAATCGGTCAAATATTTTAAGAGATATACGAGAGACTCTGGAAAATAAAAAAGTATTTTTAAGAATTTTAATGATAAAAAAATTATATAGTTTTCATCCTAAACACATCCTAAACACATGCTATATAAAGTATTTAAAACAAAGGTTTTAAATCATGCTATATATATATATATATATAATTTTGATTTGATTTCTCTTCTTTTAAATTTACATAAAGTTTGATCTTTGGTTAGATGACCCAGCTTAGATGCTAGATGGGCAAATTTGCTTAAACTTAACATTCAAATAGGATAAAAATGGATTAAAGGATAACACCACCATGGAGAATCGCAAAGCATGAGGGTTAGTTTGACAAATGAAATTGATAGCGTGTTGAATTAATAAAATTAAAATAGAGTGTTGTTTTTGTAGTTGAACTTGCTTTTAAAATGGTAAAGATATTAAAATTAAAGTTTTTTTAAAAAAAATTTATGATTTTAATATATTAAAAATAAAATAAAATAAAATACTTTTAATTAAAAAATAATATGCACTGCGGTGCGAGGTAGGGGCAATGTTTCATAGACAAGACCAAAATAAAATAAAATAAAAATCGAAGTGAAGTGAATCGAAGAGTGTCTTGTCACCGAACTCATAGGCCTTAGGTATCGCACCTAATTAGGAGGAAGGTTTGTTTCAAGTCACCCTCTCAACTGATATCATTGATGCTTCAAACTCACCTTTGTCCACGTCAGACTTCGTAGGATTTTCAAGTTGAATAAATCAGAAATGCCTTTCAATCTGTGACTGATTGCATCTAGGTTTATACGCGCGCGCGCGTGTTGTGTGTGTGTGTGTGCGCGCGCGCGCGCGTGAGAGAGAGAGAGTCCTCAATTCGGTCTACATCTAGTCATTTACCCATTGAAATTTCCTTTAAACATTACAGTTTGCACCATACGTTGCCAATGCAGATTCACTATGCATCATCTTCTTCAAAAAATAAGAAAAATAGAAGCTACGATGACACATCTCTTTGAAACTACAGTAGTAGTTATTTATTAAATTATTTTTTATTTAAAAATATATTAAGATGATATTTGATATATATATATATTTTAAAATTTATTTTTGACATCAACACATTAAAATAATTTAAAATCATAAAATAATAATTTAAAATTTAAAAAATTTAAAAAATTTAAAAATATTTTTTAAATACAAAAACAAACTAAAAATTATGTTTGCAAAATGCAAATTGCCTTTAAAAAAGTCGCTTACAGGTGCATGGCAGCCCTTTTTATACCATGATTTTGAGAAGTATTGATGTTTGGAAGTGTAGTTGTTTTTTAAAGTATTTTTTACTTGGAAAAGTATTAAAATAATATTTCTTTTATTTTTTAAAAATAATTTTTCACATCAGCACATCAAAATGATTTAAAAACACTAAAAAACTATTAATTTAAAATAAATAAAAAAATTTAATTTAATTTAATTTAATTTTTTTAAATAACATTTTTAAAACAAAAAAACAAATAACAAAAGCAATTATATGGTGCTTACTTCTCAAGGGCATGGCTTTTAAAACTCAATCCCAAACCATTGAATCAAGATTTTTGTTGTTGAAGAGTTGATTAAAGTGACAAGTAAAAAACTCATCCAAAATGAGATTTTAGGCTTGAATTTCGTCACAGATTTTTAAAGAGACAGTGTATATGTATATATATTATGAACCTTATATCCTAGATTTTGTTTAATAATAGAATAATACTCTAACCTTTTTTTAAAAAAAAAATAGAGTTAAAAGACAAGACAGCCGGAACTTTCTACTTAAATATAATATTTTTCTCCCCGAAAAACTTAAAAAAATATATTCTTTTATTTTATAAATTTATATTGAGTTTAAAATCATATTTTTGAAGTTTTTTCAAAGTTTTATTTTATAAAATTCTCGATGTTTTTAAATGAAAAAAAATCTTAAATGATGAATCATACGATATTTTTTTATATAAATACTTTTTAAGAATGTAAAACATTAAATTTTTTTTTTTTACATTTTTATATTTAATTAGTGTCTTAATATTTTTGTATTATAAATCTAATATCAAATATTTCCTTTATCTGTGTTAACAAATATAACTTGCTCATGATGATTTCTAATTAGAGTGAAATAAAATTAATATTTTATAATTAAATTATCACAAATATAAAATATTAATATAGTATTATAAATTATGATTATGTTTTTTTACGAAAAGAAATAGTTATAATATTTTTTTAATTTTTATTTTTTAGTGAAAAAATCTTTTTCATTCTCAACAAATAAATATATATTTTTTATTTTTTATTCAAAAATATTAAAAATATATATAAAAAATGATTTTGTATAATTGAGCATACTCTTAGATAGCGTTTGATTAATGTTATAAGACAGAAAGAACAAAGACAAAGAAGATAAAATTGTGTTTGATTGAAAAGATAAGTTAGAGATATAAAAATAAATCTATATCTGCAACAATTTCAAAGTGGATTTATGTACTTTCAAAACATCAGGTATAGAGAGAACATGTCTTAAAAGACATTATTTTTTATTTCTAAAATATCATTGTAAAAAACTTTTAATTTTAAAATTGTCTAACTAAGACCCTAGTCACGTATCAAGAAAGTCAACCCAAGTTGAGTTGGGTCAATGTAAAGATAAAAATTGTTATTATCATAGTTCTAAAACTCGACTTGATGGTTGATTAGGGTAAGGCCTATGTCATGGGGCGAGATGGTTACCACGGGTTGATCTAAGTCAACATATGGATAAAAATGGTTATTATCATAGTTTTAAAATCTGACTTGGGAGTTGATCCGGGACAAGGTTCAGGTTATGGGTCGGGAGGGTCAACCTGACTAACCCAATTTTTTTAAAAAAAAATAATCAAAGCAACTTTGTTTTGATCAATTTTTGTTTTCAAAAAATTTAATGGGTTTTTGTCCGATATTTTATCTCGGGTTGAACTTGGTTTTTAATTGGGTCAAATCGAGTAAATTCTTCCTTTATTTTTTTTATAAACTCGGACCAGTTCAGGCCTCGAGTCAACCTGTTAAGTCGGTTATGGTTTATAACTAATGTTATTATAATATTATTAATCTCAACATTCAATATAAACTAAAGTAATATATATATAGTTTTTTTGAAAAATATATAAGTTTGACAACAATACATATTAAGAGTAGAATAAATTTTTTTTATATTTTGTTCTATTTTGTCCACCATAATCAAATAGAATATATAGACAATCATTTTATCTTATACATTATTATCATATACAATTATATCTCCATTTTTTTTTCTGTTTTATCTTCTCTATTTTTTTTTTGTTTCGAAATAATAATCAAACGCTATCTTATACCTTAAACGTAGATTTGATGTTTTTTTTTATCTAAACGTGTTTGCTTAACTTATTTTTAGACTGTGAAAAATTCAATATTCAATATTTGGGTGTTTGTTTAACCTATTTTTATATCCATTTTTAATTATACAAGGGTGCATAGCACCACTGTTCATTATTTTAAATATCCCATGAACATTACACACACACAGGATTAGAAGAAAAAAAGAAATGAGAATTTTATATTTATATTAAAAGTAGAGTATTTTTTTAAAATATTAACACCAAAATTATTAAAAAAATATTGATTTAATACTATTTCAAGCCAAATATATTTTTAAAATCCACTCAAATGCAGTTTTAAATGCAAAAACAAAAGATAAATCAAATAAGTTATTGTGCTTTTGTAGCATGCAAGGAAAGAATAAGTTGGGAAAATATCTCGAGAAAAAGGAGAAAAGGTTTCCTCATTCAAAAGGACTGCGCTATCATTCTAAAAGAAAAAGGACCGCATCGAATTAAAGGGAGCATTACAAATGTTGTCTGTGCTAACATAAATAAATAAATAAATAAATAAATAAAACTTCAAAACAAAATGTGCAAATGTTTCCAAAAGGGTAACAAAAACAAGATCGAATTCTTCTAAAAAATTTAAAAATCTTCGAATGCCTAACTTCTTTTGTTCTTGAATATAATTAATTAATCTATCCTGGAGAATTTTTTATTTCTCTTAGACAATTTAGGTCTACTTACCCTTAAATGTTTAATATTAATGTATACAATTATTTTATTACAAGATTACATAGAACAAGAGACATCCATGCAGTTTTAAAATGAAAACATTGACAAAAACACAAGACTAAAAACCACACACACAAGCAATCCATTAGTGATCGGTTTTTTATCAAAATAATAATAATAAAAAATATAATGTATTGATGTCAAAAATAAATTTGTTTTAAAAGAAATTATTTTAATATATTTCCAAATGAAAAACACTTTGAAAAACAACCGTTTCCATATTTTCAAACACCCTCTAAAACAAATCATTTGCTAATCAGATATTTAATTAGATCATTTTTATCAAAAGAATTATATTTATACGAAATTATTTGTGTGTCTGCAATTTTTTTTATATAAATTTTACTTGTAAATAATAATAATAATAATAATAAAATACTTGTTTACCGACCAAATCATAAACCTTCAAATAACCTAAAGAAAACTATTAGCTTAGTAATGTGTTTGTATTTTTTAAAACCATAATAATAAATGCTAGAGACAATGCACATTAGGATGCTCCCATGCATGCAAAACGCAATCATATACATGCAAAACGCAATCATATACTGGAGTGTTTATGAGTATAATAATAATTGTGATTTAAAATGTTTTTTTTTAATATATAAAAATAATATTATTTTATTTATTAAATATTATTTTTTACATTACACATAGAAAAATCATCTAGCACTCTTCACGTCCAATTGGAAAGAAGAAAACAAGAGACAGACATGGAAGCAGCACACAGTCGATCAATGTTGACAAATGGCATAGAATATTTGAAAAAAATGGTTGGTGCTCAAATCCCATCATCAATGGGCGGGAATGACGCCATTTTTATTTGAATAATCAAGCCAGAAAGTCAATAAAAAAACAAAACACAGAATAATATCACCCTTTTTTGCCCATTCGCCTACTTCTTACTATAAAAAGTTAATATATGCCAATGTCTCGTCCTCTTCACGTCCAATTGGCCGTACACTATCTTGATTTACAACTCATTAATTGAACAAATAAAATAAAAAATACCAAGAAAAGATTCTCAAAAAATAAAAAAAAGAGAAAAAATCTCCCTATTTAAACACCTGCATTTTGTACTGACATTCCTCAGATTTCTCTGCACAGTTTGTTTGTGCTTGCTTCTGTAACTCTTTTTCGTCAATCAATATTTGATTGATTTTTCTTTTTTCATTGTCTCAAAGCTAAAGGTACCTCTTTTTTTTTTTTTTTTACAAAAATTTAATTTAAAGATTTTAGCTTGAGATAATTTGGGATGAGTATTATTGCCTTAGCAATTATTTCTTGCTTCTTCATGTGATGTTTGAAGGCGGGTCTTTGCCTTTTCTTAGTTTTGTTAGATAGATAGATAATTTTGTTGAAGAGAAATGGGGTTATTATTGGCTATTAGGCAGTATTGGCCTTTTCTCATGTGGTCCTCCCTGTCTCTTTCTATCCATCTATGATTTTCTTCTTTATTTCTATGACACTCATTTCATGGCGTGAAATTTGGGGGATTTGGTAGGTGCCCAGTTGATGAGTTGTTCAATATCTTATGTCTCAAGTAATTGTTGATAGATAAAGAGCCAAACTTTAAAAGGGTTATCAAATATATCCATCTTTTGATGAGCATGATTCTTCTTCAAAAAGTTAGGACATTGTTTCTAGATTGGTTATGGAGAGTGAATTCTAAGCAATGTTAACATCTTTACCAAAAAGACTACTCATTTTTATTTGTTTGTAACAGTTGGATTTGACCCTTTTTGTTTGCTTGCTTGCTTACATTGTTTGGTATCCTTGAACTTCTGAGATTTCAAAGCAAACACTTGGTTTGGTGGTCACATTGTAGGATTAAGGTTGTTGGGTTTTTGTTTAATGATGTTGGGTGGTTGTGTTTGTAGCTTTACAATGAAAAGAATGGAATTTTGTGTGAGGGGATAGTGATACTTTGGTGGGACTGGAGATGGACAGGAGGAGCTGGTTATGGAGAAGGAAGTCGTCAGAGAAGAGTCCCGGGGAAACAGACAGTTCAGGGTCCATATCTTCTCGTTCTGAAAGATTCTCTGATGATCAGGTTGGTTCAATTTTGGGTTTTGAGTTTTTTGTATATTGCTATACTCCTATACCTTATTTTTTTCAAAAAAAGATTTTAAAAAACATTAAGTGGAATGAACTTTGGATATTGGAATGTATTTTGTCAAACTTGGAATCTCTGTTTATGCGATATTTGTCATGGCCTGCCACTCTTCAGATGAGGTCTCAATTTATATCCTTTTGCTCATCTTTTGGAGTTTGCAGAAACGCACTCAAAGAAATTTCTCAAATGAATCCTGCTGGTCTTATCTTAGGATAATTTTTTCCCATACATTCAAGTACAATCCTTTCTTATTTTGTATTGTCTTATTAGGCACTTAAGGTGTTGCTTGCTTGCAGTGCTTGTTTGAATTTTCCTTGTGACAGAAAATTACTGCAAAAATTATGAGCATTTTTATCTACGGCATTGATTTTTGAGGCTGGCTGGAGCGATTTAGATATAAATGAGCTTTTCTTAATCGACTCAAATGAATCTGTGGCCTAGGCTTGAGATCATTTTCTCCTCAATAGCACCATTAGATAAGAATTGAATAATGAAGCCAATTCCTCAAACTCTTTGCTGTTCCAACAAATTCCATCTCTTTCATGAGGCTTCATCAGCATCTTCTTCAATTTCCGCCAGTTATGGCTCATTACTTGTAGTAGTATCGCAGTCTGTTTCTCTTCCTCATCATTCTGAAGCCCAGATTGAACACAAGTTACCACTTGCTCTAAAGATCCTTGGATGTTTCTGGGGCTAGCTTCTACTTGACTTGAAACTTCTTGGACATGGCTAAAAATAATTTCAACCTTACCTAAAATATCTGCTTCAACCATCAGAAATATGCCTGTACCTGATTTGTAGTTTGTAGCATGGATAATACCTGCTCTGCAAGGCATGCATCATCCAATCAGTTTCAGTGGAAGAAGAAGATGCACAGTCAGAATGAACAGTAAGAGTCACCCTTACAGTGGAACTTTACTTTAACATGTCCATATTTTAACAGTGTGCCTTTCGGCCTTTCCATTCTGAAGGTGGAGATTGTATAAGATCCCTTGAGCAGTCTTTGTACGATATTCGTACTTGATGAATCATAACCAACAGAATAAAATTTGGCTTGAATCTTCATATCGGATCACCTCTCTTAGTCTCTTCACCATCCTGATTCCACATGGATCGGGAAGGATGATTTGTGTTCCGTGAATCCGAAGCTATTATGCTAGCACCAGCAGTTTAACTCCCACAATCAATTTAGTTTATTTTAGGTTCTGTTTAGCAGGATGGAATTCCTATTCCTATTGAGAGGATTTCTACTCCCACAATCAATTTGTGTCTACATAA
>Ga0307509_10008262_pt1 | contig 13307 bp, 14 predicted proteins | sample 10_EM_MG_FD_202245 | JGI IMG/M metagenome (GOLD analysis project Ga0307509, IMG submission 202245) | Populus trichocarpa ectomycorrhiza microbial communities from riparian zone in the Pacific Northwest, United States - 10_EM | ecosystem: Host-associated > Plants > Roots > Unclassified | place...
CGGCAGGCACTCTAACGTCAAATACTTACCGTATGTTATGTGTTCTCTCTCCTGGTCGTAAAACTAAAGTTTGTCCCCCGCTACAGAAGAGCACACCCCCGAAATTGACGTGGCCAGTTATATTATGTCATCCAACGCCTAGTCCCACCCGGTGACCGTGGTCTAGCTGTGTTCAACCTTACCAGCAGAAATTCACTCGCTGAATGCGCTCAGCTGTCATGGGCGCCCCGATTACTTTGTCAAAATTGTGGCTGTTCCCTCGAGGTAGCAGTGGTCCTGCGGCCTTTCTGGACCATGTAATACCTGATGCACATCAATAATACACAGCGTAGAAGAAGACCAGATTTCAGGGTGCGTCTTCTAGTAATTCTATCTTGTCATATTTATTGTCGACCGGGTCATCTCAGTAGTACGAGAGGAAAAAAAATTCCAACTAAATTGTGTGGGTACAACTTCGCGAACCCACACCTGGTGGGTGATGACTCGGGGACAAACATTCACACGCTGGGCACTACCTGATGGTATGCCCTCATGAAAGTATGATGCGACTTCTCTATCTCTCCTCCTCTTTTCTCGTCTCATTGGGACAGGCACGTATGGGCCACTTTGATACACTTTAATGACCTGCTCGGGATAGACATCGAGGGTTCTGTTTAGGACGCTAAGGGAATTCCTTGTGGTGGACAAGCCGAGAAGCTCGTTCGCCCTCGAACACAGCGCCACTAATTCGCTGTGCAGGTGTGACGAGAGTTGCGCGCATGGGACGACTACACCAACTCTGAGGTCCATCTCTGACTCGCATCAATGAACTGGGGGCGGTGCCGATATGGCGGCCGTTCTGGATGATGCTGGACACCGTGACCATGAGTTCGGCGTATGGGATAAGGCACTGGCTGGGGCAGACAGTCGGCGCTCTATTTAGCTTCCTTATCTGGAACTCTAAAACAAGGTGATAAGATTCGGTGGCGCTAAGTCGAGTTTGCTTCGCTTCGCAACGCGCCTGTCTTTCGTCTGTTGGTCGCGGAGGGGATAGTGACGCGCGCATCAAATGGGGCCGGGCACTTCTCTTCCTTGCATCTCTTAGTTATGATCGTGCCAGTACGCCCTTTTCCTCAACCACCATGTTGCGCCTCCGGTCCTTCATAGCTCTGCTCGCTTGTCTCACTATTGGCATCGTTCTCTTTCGCTCATTCCCAACTCGACACTCTTTTTACCGCAGTGTCTCTGGTCACGGTCTCTCTCTCAGTGAATGGCTGAAAGACGAAGAGGCGCAATATGGCCTATTTTTGAAAGACCGTCAGAAACTGATCAGGAGATGGGGTCCACAACCTGTCGACGTCAAGCCGTGAGTGCTGTTTCTCTAGCTGTCCTCTCCCCATAGCCACACCCCCATCACCCACATGCGCCCGAGTTGATTGATGTGGATTGTCAAAAGGTATCCCACGCACGGACCGATGTATACTCTTTGTGCGTACTCGTGATTCGACGTGCGCCGCCTCACTCTTACGTCTTATCGCTCCACTCGGCTCGGTTCCAGGGGACTTCTTCACCCCAGCCTTCCAATGCCCGCATCGAGTTGAGCGTATCGGAACGCTAGGCGATGGCGGCAAATGGGTCTGTGGCTTGGCTCGTGTGGCTAAGCAAGATAAATGCGTCATCTACTCTTTCGGTCTGCCGCATCCATCCACACCGCCTTGGCCCTCACATGTTAATCCTTACATCATCAATTGAGGCATCAACGACGAGTCGTCATTCGAACGGGCTTTGTTGCAGCGCGCCCCCAATTGCGAGATATGGGGTTATGATTTTAGCGTTAAAGGCGTCTGTGTTCCTTTTCCTCGCTTCAATCGGAGACCCTCACTGACCAGACTTAACCCTTTTTATCAGTGGGGACCTGAGATCACCGATGACCCAGAGCTTAGGCGCCGGGCCCATTTTAAACCATGGGCGCTTACTGGAACCGACAAACACGAGGACAGCGATAACCCCAAAGGGTGGACGCTCGATTCACTCATGAAGCTCAACCGTGCGTGTTCTCGTCTCACCGATCTTTATTGCGGAACCAATTCCGTCCGTGAATAGGTCACACGTTCATCGACATCCTCAAAATTGACATCGAAGGTGGCGAGTTCGACGCGCTCACGTCATTCATTACCTCTCATGCCCATGGGGACTTACCCGTCGGTCAACTTCAACTGGAGATTCACGCGCTTCACGGCCACGAACGCTTTGAGTACTTTATCAACTGGTGGGAATCTCTCGAGGCGGCCGGGCTGCGACCCTTCTGGACGGAGCCAAATTTGGTGTACATCAACATCATGCGCGGTGTAGGACCGGAGCTTACAGAGGTGTGTCTTTCAATCTGTCCAAGTCTTGGCTGTGTTAATTAATGTGTCAACTAACGGGATGTTCGTTGCAGTACGCGTTTATGAACATTCGGGGTGACCACGCGCTCGTCAATGAGGCGTTCAATTAGACGAACCCGAACTTTGGAAATCGCATTTCCTCCACAACCACAACCACAACTTGGCGTCTGCTCGTTTCGGATGGACCAAGCGCCAGAATTTATTTGGAGGACGTGCCCGCAGCGGGACTTTTTGTTTGCCTCCCCTTGCCGTACATGCCGAGAGGCGAAAAATGTTCCTCGATCGACGATAGATACAATTTGACTCTTGCTTTGACAATGTAATTTGAATTGTTGGGACGTGAATCCCGCTTAGTTTTGGGGTGGTTGGTGGCCTTTCAGACGGATGTAATACCCTTGATCGCCGTCGCTCCCCAATCCACATTCTTGTGTCCCTTGCACATCCACATCTACCCTCACGGCCTCGTTGGCTATAAAAAAACCCGTTCTCCCCGAACGGATACCTCCTCTCTGTCCCATTATTTCCCATCGCCTAGCCTCGACTGCAGTTCTTCAACTCAATCACATCAATTGCCACCACCGCCTCCCGCCACAACCCACCAGTTCCCCTACTTTGCCCATTCAATTCGCGACTACTTTGTCCCCCCAAGTATCCCAAAATAACTCAAGCTAATCAATACAAAAAGAGGGCGTAAAGACAAAAACAAGCCACTCGATCATCTCGTAAAGCCACACACACCGACGCGACTTTAAGTGAAACACGTTCCCCCAACTCTTATCCGCCAAGACGAACAAAAACGCAAACGATAATGGAAGCTCCTCTCTCAACAACAGGAATGGCGCAGGCCGAGTACGAATACGGTGGCGAGACGCAGGGCGCGACGCAGCAGGCCTCCCAGCCTTTCTACACCAACGATGTCCACCCCATGGATCGACCATTTTTCGGTTGCCTACAGCCATGCAACAGCGCGCTGCGCAGAATCGACTTTGTAAAGACGAAACCTATCGTCAGGATCGGCCGTGGCCCAAATAACGACTTCACCTTCCCTGGCATGCGGATCAGTGCGAAACCCTTTCTTTGCTCCCCCCCTTCTCTTTTGCTTTCTCCCTCCCTCCACCCTTTGCTTACGAGTCACGTCTGCGTTTTTTTTTGGGTATACAGGTCTCAGCCATTGTCAGATAAAGTGGGATGGATGCGAGGATAGTCGGTCCAATGTCACCGTGCACGACAACTCGACAAACGGCACCTGGGTACGTGTCTTTTACTCTCACCTTTCTCGCCTTTACCCCACCTTCCCCTTATTTTGATCTTCCGTCTCCACACGCGTCAAAACGCGCCTACGGTCGCATGCTCATGCTCACGCTCGCACACACAGATCAACGGGGTGCGCATAAACAGAGGCCAATCGGCCATCCTACGAGACGGGAACGAGATCGCGTTCGGCTCGCCCATGCAGCAGCAAAACGCGCTGGACGACTACCGGTTTATCTACCGACACCTCGCCCCGGTCGAGCTGACGGGCGTCCACGCGTTCTACGACATGGCGCACGAGCTCGGTCGCGGGACGTTCGCGACGGTGATGAAGGCGATGTCGCGCACGACGGGCGAATGGTGGGCCGTCAAGATCATCCACACGCAGAAGCTCCGCCCGTCGAACAACAACAGCAACAACGATAACAACGGGGGCGAAAACAACAACAACAACAATCGTAAGGACAGCGCCCATTTTGCGAGCCTCGCGAGGGAGGTCAGTATCTTGGAGAAACTCAACCATCCAAATATCTGTCGCCTCCGCGAGACATTCGTTCCTGACGTGGGGGGTAATGATCTCTGTAAGTTTTTCTTATTTCAGTTTATTTTGGGATATGAGCTCTGACGCGACCCTGGTTCCAGACCTGGTGTTGGAATACATAGACGGCGGTGATCTGCTCGACTTTATCCTCACTCACAACGGGTTGTCTGAGCCCATGGGGCAACATATCACACGCCAGATGTGTTCAGCTCTTTCGGTACGCTCCAACACCGATGGGTCGCTTCCGACTCTGATATCGTACGCTTGCAGTATGTACACGAAATGGGCATCACCCATCGCGATCTCAAGCCCGAGGTACGCCGTCTCGGCTGAATATGCTCCACCAAGTCCACTGTCTGATACTTATTCAATTCCGTAGAACGTGCTTCTAACAAAGGACGACCCACCAATCGTCAAAGTTGCCGACTTTGGTCTCGCCAAGGCCGTCGACAGTTTCACTATGCTCAGGGTGCGTTCCTTTCCCCGTTGTTTGTTTGCGCAAGGTACAATTTCTAATCTCTTCCGAGCAGACGATGTGTGGGACGCCCAACTACCTCGCGCCAGAAGTCGTTGTGGAGGGTGTGCGAGTCCGTGGATACGACCACCTCGTCGACAGCTGGTCGGTCGGCGTCATCGTGTTCTCTATGTGCGTCACTATTCTTCCGCAGCCCGGACTGGGTCATTGATATATAAGAAACTACATCTATCAGGCTAACAAATACGGGCCCTTTTATCGAAGACGAGAACGAGCCCGATGTAATCCGGCGCATCGCAGGTCGTAAGATCAGCTGGCACACGCTGCACGAAGTCGGCGTCAGCGCGACTGGTATGTGACCATCTTCTGGGATTCATCACTAAGCGAGGATTAACGTGTGGGATGCATACAGCGCAGGACTTCATTCGTCGCCTGCTCGAAGCGGATCCAACAAGCAGGATGTCTCTCACCGACGCGCTCCGTCACCCATGGCTGGACTCATCCGCCGAAAGCGCCGGCGACGCATCACAACCGTCCGCACTAGCGCGATACCCCATCGACCGCGCCCTCAGCGATGTATCTGAGCTCTCCGAACTTCCCGAGGAAGATGATCACGGTGGCGCGAACGGGGACGCGTCGATGATATCTGCTGTACCATCGTCGTCCGACATGCTCGGCGTCCAGGCGCTAAGCATCAACTCACCCGACAAAGCACGCACCCGCCGCCCGCTCGAACGACGCTCGAAAGTCCTCGCGCGCGAATTGGCAGCCGAGGCCGAAATTCATCCCAGCCCCGAAGCCGAAGCCGAAGCCGAAGCGGCCGAGCCCGCAGCGTCGGGCTCTACGCCACCGACGTCCAACCGCAACAGCGGGACTGGCGGAAAACGACGTCGGCCCGAGAGCCCTGGTGGCGGTGGATCCCCTGGCGATGCCGCGATGGGCGGGGAGAGCGCCGACTCGGACGAGGCCGGGATGGATGTGGATCCGCAGCCACCCGCTTCGAAGCGCGGAAGGCGCAGTCAGAGCAAGGAGCAGCAGACCCCTGGGATGCCGCCAACTGTCAAGAACGGTAATGGGAATGGCTCGGGGCGCGTGACGCGCGCGAGGGCCGCTGGCCCCGCGGGTGTTCAGCGCCGCTAATTGCATGATTGCTCTGTGTGAGATCTCGTGAAGGGAGTTGGCACTGCCGGTTGTGGGCAGTTGGATTGTTGTATATCTATTAATGTCTTCCTTGTTTCCTGTCTCTTTCTTGTCTGTCGTCGCCTCTCCTTGTTTTTGTCTCCCTCGTTTTGGTTTATCATTTTCATTTCAACTAGCATGCTGAATTTCCTTTTTTTGTCAACGCACTACATTCATTCACTTTCCAAGTTCATTTAGTCTGTCCGTCATTGCTAACCGTCACACAATTTTGTTTACATGGCTCCGTTAACTCTCGTCTGTTGTTTGCATTGCGCTCGCTCACATATCATAGTTCGGTATTAAAAAAACTATTGGTTTCACAAACAGTGCGGGCTCTCGGAAAAGTGTATAACCCTCTTTTGACCATACTATGACGGTTCCTGCCCTGGACGCCCGCATATTTCAAAAAGAAAAGGCTCGCCTTTACTTCACTAAACGTCCTAAGGACGGATTTCAATTTGGGGTTTGGTGCAATGGAGTCGACCTTTCCGACATAAACTTGATAAGTGATGTAGCCGACATGTAGCAAGAGCCTCTTCAGGATGCATGATTTGTTGACTGGGAGTGTGACCAAACTGGGCTCAAGGCGTCCAGAACCTTAAATTCGACTTGAAGGGTCAGATCTATCAGAGGGTGTGTCACCGTTGAAAGAACATCTAGGGCCCGAATGCTATTATTGTATTTCGTCAAACGACAGAGAGTCAGTAGAGTCCAAGCACGCACGGTGGAACATAACGATAGCAGACAACGCGTAGTTTTCTTCCATTCGGACTATTGCTGAACGTCCTTCAGGTTATCGTCGACAATTGACTCTGCTTGCATGGCCGTCAAAGTCAAAAGTTGGGCAAAACGTTACCCATCTTGACACGCTTAAATTCATATACTCAGTTGGGTCACCTCGGGGCCACCTCGTGACTCATATTGGGGGAGACAGGGTGCTGTTTTTAGTATAAGGATGATCTTCTGGTCTCAATAATTGTCAGAAGCTAACAATCTCGGCCGTGAGGCAGTCATGAGGTGCAGCAGGTGTAGAGCCTAAGGCTGATTAGTCCGGGTCATCCGCCGAAAGTGGACTTGACATTACCGGACGTGTTCGCATCGTGCTCGACTAATCCTTCCATTGTAAACATCACCAACATGTAAGTCCCTACAGCCGTCGATATCGGGGGGGGAGGGTAAAACCGGTAAAGCCTGGCGGTGCAAGGAAGCCCAGGTGATAAGGGGAACGCGCGGGGGACTATCGTGGGACGTCGGGGTCACTTTTGGGCTCATTAATGGTACAGGAGGGCAGTGGGTAATCGAGGCCGGGCCGACGAAGAAGGCGATGAGGGCATCCAAAGGAAAGTTACCGGGGAACATGGTTGTAAACACTGAACAGTTATAAATACGGGCTATGTGAATTGCGAGGGGACCAGTCAGGTGACCTCCGTGCTGATTTGGACGAGTTGCCCAGTTATCAAGTTCTTGCTGGTACCATACTCACGTTCACTCTCCGCACGCCTGTTCAGCGCTTTCAGCACTTTACCCAGTCTCCCTTCTTACAATACTTGCGTACTATGGCTCCCCAGAAGAATCAGTTCCAGATCCCGAAGGTCCAATTCCGAGTTTTGATTATCGGAAGAGCAAATGCAGGAAAGACTTCCATTTTGCAGCGAGTCTGCGACACCACCGAGAGTCCCAAGGTCTACAGGCTTGATCCGGAAGGACAGCGCTCTCAGGTATGTTCGAGCTCCTGGTGGCACCCATCAATCTCATCGCCTAGTTAGGTTCAACTTGATCCTTCAATTGAGGTTCGACAGCCATATCCTTGTTAGCGAATGCTGATTGTGACTGTGATCATCATGATTGCAGCGTGGGCTCCATAATATCGACGATGAACTCATTTTCGAAAGACATGATGGTTATATTTTCCATGACTCCTGCGGATTTGAGGCTGGTAGTGAGGATGAGCTGAAGATCGTGCAAGAATTCGTCCGGCGGAAGTCACGCGAGAAGCGACTGAAAGATAGGTTGCACGCGATATGGTTTGTTTCTTTTTGATATCTACAATTACAATTTCTCAAGATTGTTTTCAGGTTTTGCGTCCCAATGGATAACGACCGGCCATCACTAGACTTGAAGCATTTTGGCGATATTTGTCCGGATAAGAATGGTACGTCAAAACGCATCTATATGAACTAGGATTGATATAGTGGATTTTCCAAGTCCCTGTAATAGCACTATTCACAAAATATGACCAGTTCAGGCATGACACCAGGATGAGGTTGGAGGATGAGCATGGTCATCCAGAAACACACATCGATGCTGAGGTGACGAGTGTTTTTGAGCAGCATTATTTGGCCAATCTTACTGGATCTCCACCATTTATATGTTTGGAGAGTGAGGATTGTGTTACTGACAAACCTATATTTTGCTAATTTCTGTGCTGCAGGGATGCACAAGAATGGCCAACAGTGTACAGATCTTATTAAACTGACTTCCAATTCCCTCTCTAGTGGTGTGGTCACCCTTATGTTGGTGGCTGTGCAGAAGGACAACTTGGAACTGAGCATAAATCAGGCCATTATACGGTGAGCTATTATGAATGATTAGATGATAATGACAGGGTGTATACCTGATACAGGGCAAAAGATAAATTTGAAGGACCAGGGAGTACAGAGGCAGTAATCAGGCAATGCTTAGAAGCATTTCCATGGATGTGGGTAAGTTGTAATGCTAAATATAGAATTGTCCCTTGCTGACAGAGGATTATCACTTAGTATTTTGTGAGTCTGTGCTTCCTTATTGATGTTATGTATCTGGACTTCTTATTCTGTATTCACCAGGTTGTGAGTGCCCCTTGCTAATTTTCTTCTGGTATCCAAATGAGTTCCAATCCCTACCCTCTTTAGGATGTGAGTGCTCTTCACTGGCTTACCTTCTTCCTGTGTCCTAAATAGTCCCTACCTCTGCCTTTCTTTCCATGTCCTGACCATTCTCAACCTCTGACCTCTCTAGAATGTAAGTACCCCTCACTTGCTTGCCTTCTTCCTATGTCCTGAACAGTCTCTACCTCTGTCCTCTCCAGAAAGTAAATGCCCATTGCTAGTTTGCTTTCTTTCCATGTTCTAACCAGTTATGACCTCTGCCCTTTCCAGGATGTAAGTGCCTCTCACTGGGTTACTTTCTTTCTACATTCTAACCAGTTACAACCACTGCCCTTTCTAGGATGTGAGTGCCTCTCACTGGGTTGCTTTCTTTCCATGTTCTAACTAGTAAAAACCTCTGCCTACTTCAGTTTGTAAGTATGCCTTACTGGCTCACTTTCTTGTTGTATCCTGACCAGTCCTGACCCCTAACTCTCCAGGCTGTAAGTGCCCCTTGCTAGCTTTCTTTCTTTCCATTCCCAGACCTGACCAATTTTGACCTCTGCCCTCTCCAGAAAGTAAATGCCCATTGCTAGTTTGCTTTCTTTCCATATTCTAACCAGTTATGACCTCTGACCTCTCCAGGATGTGAGTACCTCTTACTGGGTTACTTTCTTTCTACATTCTAACCAGTTACAACCTCTGCCCTTTCTAGGATGTAAGTGCCTCTCACTGGGTTGCTTTCTTTCCATGTTCTAACTAGTAAAAACCTCTGCCTACTTCAGTTTGTGAGTGTGCCTTGCTGGCTCACTTTCTTGTCATATCCTGACCAGTCCTGACCCCTAACTCTCTAGGCTGTAAGTGCCCCTTGCTAGCTTTCTTTCTTTCCATTCCCTAACCTGACCAATTTTGACCTCTGACCTCTCCAGGTTGTAAGTGCCCATTGCTAGCTTGCTTTGTTTCTGTTTCCTGAGCAGTCCCAACCTCTGCCCTCTCTAGCAAGTAAGCACCTGTTGCTAGCTTGCTTTGTTTTCATTTTCTAACCAGTTATGATCCCTGCCCTCTAGTTTGTGAGTGCCCCTTACTGACTTGCTTTCTTTCCTTATCCTAACCAGCCATCTCTCTAGGGTGTAAGTGCCCCTTACTGGCTTACTTTCCTTTTGTGTCCTAACCAGTCCTAACCCCTGCCCTGTTCAGAGTGTAAGTGGTGCTTACTGGCTTTTTCTCTCCTAGTTCTGATCTCTATTGTCTCTAGGATGTAAGTGCCCCTTACTGGCTTGCTTTCTTTCTATATCCTGACCAGTCCTAACCTCTGCTCTCTCTAGGATGTAAGTGCTTCTCACCTTCTATATTTTAACATCTAACCAGTCCTGACCTCTACTCTCTCTAGGGAGTGAGTGCTGCTCACTAGCTTGCTTTTTGATTTTATATTCTGACCAGTTCTGACCCCTTTCCTTTTCAGTTTGTAAGTGCTCTTTACTGGTTTACTTTCTTTCCATGTTCTAACTAGTTATGATCTGCCCTTTCTAGCAAGTAAGTATCCCCACAATGGCTTGTTTTTGTTTCATGTCCCAACTAGTCCCAACCTCTACCCTCTTTAGGTTGTGGGTGCCCCTTTCTGGCTTGCTTTCTTTCCATGTCACCAGTTACAACCTCTGACCTCTCCAGGATGTAAGTGTCCCTTGCTGGCTCACCTTTTTATATCCTAACCAGTTCCAACCTCTGCCCTTCCCAGGGAGTAAGTGCCCTTGCTGGCTCACTTTCTCTTTATGTTCTAACCAGTCTTAATCTCTGCTATCTCTAGGGAGTAAGTGGGCAGCCCCTCTCTAGCTTGCTTTCTTTTCATATTCTGACCATTTCCAACCTCTTACCTCTCCAGCTTGTAAGTGCCCCTCACTAGCTCACTCTCTTTCTGTGTCCTGATCAGTCCCAACCTCTGCCCTCTCCAGTGGGTAAGTACCTCTCTTTGGCTTGCTTCTTTTCATGCCCTGATCAGCCCTAACCTCTGACCTCTCCAGCATGTAAGTACCCCTTACTAGCTTGCTTTATTTCTGTGCCTGACTGATCCCACCTCTGCCCTCTCTAGAGAGTAAGTGTCCCTTGCTGACTTGCTTTCTTTTTGTGTCTTGACCAGTTCTAACTTCAACCCTCTGCAGTGGGTGAGTGCCCCTTGCTGACTTTCTTTCTTTCTTTCTTTCTGTGTTCTGACCAGTCACAACCTCTGCCCTCAATAGACAGTAAGTGCCCCTTATTGGCTTGCTTTCTTTTTGTCCTAATATCTGTCCTCTCTAGCATGTAAGTTCCCTTGTTGCCTTGCTTTCTTTCCATGTCCTGACCAGTCCTGACATCTGCCCTCTCTAGCATATAAGTGCCCCTTGCTGCCTTGCTTTCTTTTTGTATCCTAACCAGTTATAATCCCTGCTCTAGTGGGTAAATGCCCTTCACTGACTTGCTTTCTTTCCATGTCCTAACCAGTCCCAACCTCTGCTCTCTCCAGTTAGTAAGTACTGCTTTGCTGGCTCACTTTGTTTATATGTCCTGACCAGCCCTGACTTTTGCCCTCTCCAGGAAGTGAGTGTCCCCTACCAGCTTGCATTTCTTCTGTGTTCTGACCAGTTCTGAACTCTGGCCTCTCCAGAAAGTGAGTGCCTCCTCCTGACTTGCTTTCTTTCCATGTCCTGACCAGTTATAACCTCTGCCCCCTCCAGCATGTGAGTTCCCCTCTCTGGCTTGCTTTCTTTTCATGTCCTGACCACCTACAACCTCTGATCTCTCCAGCCAGTAAGTGCCCCTTGTTACTCCCTTCTTTCCATGTCCTGAAAACTCCCCTTTTTCTCTGTCCAGGAAGTGAGTGCCTTTCTCTAGCTTGCTTTTCATGCCCTGATGTGTCTTCTCTATGTGATTTTAAGTTGGTAAGTGTTCTCTGCTGTCTTCTTTTTGGTGTACTAACTTGTGTTTCCCCTCTGTATTTTCAGAGAGTGAGTTCTTCTCTTCATTTCTTTCTTTTTGTACTTTCACTTTTGCCTCTCTATATACTACAGAAAGCAATATCCAAGTTACAATCATTTTTTTCCAAAGTATGGTTGTTATTTTTGAGTTCTATTTTGGTTTTACTAATGTACTTTAAGTGGTGTCTCTCCATATCAAATCAAAATAAACATCACACCATGATTGGTATAGTTCTGCTATCTTGCATCCATACTTTCTAACATTTGAGATAGTAACAGTTATCATCCTGGAGTATGCATGCCGTTTTCATGCCTCCTCTTCAGATTCAACTCCTGTAAAGGCTTTGGATAAGGCATATTCCCGGTACAAACAATCTGGCACTCATAAACTCGTCAAAAGCAAGTTTCCAGGAGATCCCAACAAATATTCTACTTCACAGTTTACAGAATTTATCCTCCTACATCGTCTCTAACAACTAGTTGTAATTTTCTCGCCGCTATTTATTGTTTGCCCTTTGTATGAATTGGATTTGAGTCGGTGAACAGGTGTTCCGTTGTGAATCAAGGCAGTTATTGTTCTTCTCGGGTGAGGTGAGAACTGGTTGTCAGCGTGTCCCAGCGTCCACTGTTCGACGCGGGCTGCTTGGGCTTTTAATCAACAGCTCAGTTTATAGCAGACGAAACCTCGGCATTGCTCCCTTACCGATTTCTCCTAACGGAACACAGGATTGATCAGCGAGGACCTCCCAATCCCTGACCGCGCGTGGAGATCAACAGTCAAACATGCAGTTTGGGGGGCACCAGCGGGAAGGGTGATGACATGCCTTCCACGTAGAGGACACGGAAGCTGAAAAACGGGGTTGAGAAGGAATCACTAGTTCCATATATATATATAATACATGGTCAAGGCCGAGGGCTCTGATCGTGATCGTGACAACTGCTCTATGTCTATGTCGAAAGCACGAAAGGGGGCGGGCACCGACTACGGCTATGGAAAGTCCAGTTTCTAAGCGCGCCTCCACTTAATTCAAAGCGTCATTAACGAGTGCATGGTTGCCCAAAATGTTCATAAACGAGTACTTTTCAACGAAGACATCCGGTCAGCACATTGATGCATCAAAGAGGAGGATAGGGAGACACACCTCTGTAAGCCCGGGTCGTGAACCGGGATAAAGGTTAAGGTATACCAAGTTTGGCTCCGTCCAGAAAGGTCGCAGGCCCGCGGCCTCGAGAGATTCCCACCATTTCACAAAGTAGGCAAACCGCTCGCGCCCGCCCCACGCGTGAATCTCCAGTTGAAGTTGCCCGATGGGTAGTTCCCCGTCGGCATGAGAGGTAAGGAACGCCGTGAGCGATTCAAACTCGCCGCCCTCGATGTCAATTTTGAGTATATCGATAAAGGTGTGACCTATTAGCAGGGAATATGAAATCAGTTTCGCGTTGAGAAGGAGTTGGGAGAATGAGAGTGCGCACCGTTGAGCTTCATGAGCGAATCGAGTGTCCAATACTTGGGATTATCGCCCTCTTCATGCTTGTCGGTCTCACCAAGCGCCCAGGCTTCGAAGTGAGCCCTGTGCCTGAGCTCTGGGTCACCCCTGATCTCAGGTCCCCACTGATAAAAAGGAGATAAGTCGGGCAGCGCCCGCAATACGAAAGCAAGGACACGGAATACGAACGCCGTCAACGCTGTAGTCATATCCC